>WLWD01001195.1_pt1 | contig 133552 bp, 93 predicted proteins | sample 6712731 | NCBI WGS metagenome assembly WLWD01 (sample SAMN12718690, study PRJNA576275) | sponge metagenome | isolation source: marine sponge | host: Mycale hentscheli | place: New Zealand: South Island, Marlborough, Capsize Point | collected 2014-11-01
TTACTCGAGATTCATTACAGACTACACGGACAGGCAGCCATTGATGCCTTTCATCCTTAGGGCCTCTCCAGGGAACCTTAGAGGCTTTATAAGGGCATGAACGGGAATGCTCTATATCACACGCACACACACACACACACACACACACACACACACACACACACACACACACACCTGTCCTGTCCTGTTAAGTAGCTGCCAGTAGATGGCCATGCTAGCTCATAGCCACCTCTTACACTGTTGACAACACACACACACACACACACACAATGGAAAAAAGAGAGCAAATTCTTTTGATACCGCTAGCACAGGTCATGCGCACCTGGCAGAGCCAGTGCCCGTGCACAAAGCAGGCACTATGAGCTATGCAAGCAAAACTCCTGGAGTCAGGCTAGGTACTTGCTGGGAATAGGTCTTTCCTCACAGCACGTGGTGTGGGCACCAGAAGTCCCACCTGAACCATCGCTGTTTCGTGAGAAAAGGCACACACACACACACAGGTACTCTATTCTGTGCTGGTCACTGTTCCGTTCCATTCCATTCCAAATCATTCCATCCCGGTGTTAAACAAACTCCTTCTCCCATTTTTCAGCTGCTGTTGTTAGCATAGCCAATGTAAGAATCAAAGTTCAAAAGACCTTCTTGTCTTTGATGAAGCCAGTGTTACCTGTTCACAAGTCATTCTAAGACAAAACTATCAAAAAAATGATATTGTAATCCCTGCCTGAGAAAACGGTTAGAAAAAACTGAGAAGTCTCCATTCCCTTACACAGTTTATACTAGCACAGTTGTCAGGATTTTACAATATAGGAAAGAATAGCAACAGCACAGGGAAGGGAAAAAAAAAAGTGAAAAATAACATTCAAGTGTTGTGAAATTGTATAAAGGTTTTACAGTATAATGGTGCTTCCACAATGACACTGTACTCTGGCACTCCAGCAAAATTAAAAATTAAAATTAAACACAATTGCCTTGGGGGCTGGGTCATCTTTCACAACACGACCCTGCCCACTCAATTAACAGAGCATGAAGCAAATAACAGGTAAAGAAACTAAATATAAAAATGCCATTGGCATTTATGTGCATGTATTATATTGTATTCTAAAATATTTTTCTTTGTTTGTAAACATGGCACTTGCTAGCTACAAACAGTGCATCCGTAAGCAAAACAACCACACAAACTTACCAAGAGATAGTGTCAGACGTACTGTTGAAACCAGAGCACAAGTACAGCCATGACGACAGATCCTACAAACAACCACACAAACAACAACAACAACAACAACCATCAGTATGGATTGCTAGTGCTCATATCATTTGGCATGTTAGTAATGTTTCTTTCTCATTACTATTTTACTTAACTTTTTTTCTTTTTGTTAACTAAAATAGCCACCAAGTGCCATATTCTACTTGAATACAGCAACAACTCTTCTCCCATTGATAGACAACCAGCAGTAGACCTCAGCTACATTTAAAATGAAGCTAATGGACTCGTGGCTAGCAAAACTAACTGAATCACTCACACACACGTACACATGGCTGCCTTTCAATTAGGGTTGTCTACAATCTATCATAACAAAGGATCAGCACTGCCTGTGAGTAGTGCCTTTGAAGTCATAGAACAGATGTAGGGTGAGCAAATGAGGCACCAACTGTCCTTGGTGACTGAGTCAGACCTGCGACCAGTACACATGTAGCAGATAACAGGAACATAGCGCTATGTCAACAGGGGAGTTCAAACTCCTCCAGGGGAGTTGTGATATCATAGGTACAGACCAGTTGACTAGCCTAGCATGTGCACGTTTCTACCTCCTTCATGTGGCCATGGCCGTGCGTGCATGTGTATGCACATGTATGTGTGTGTGTGTGCGTGTGGGGAGGGAGGGAGGGGAGAGAGTGTTGAAGTGTTGAAGCACAACATGACACAATATTAAGATAAAAAACAACAAAAAAAAACAAAAAAAAACAAAAAACAAAAAACAACTCATGTAACTTGTGTGTTTCAGAGTACAGATTACACACCAGATTAATGATATATGTTGCAGACGACCTTATTTATAAACAAAAACAAACAAACAAACAAACAAACTGGTTAAATGGTAATAAAAGTAGCACACTTGTTACCACAACCAATAAAAAAAAAATACAACAACCGGCTAAAAATGTATCTGCTTCTTGCCGAAAATCCATGATCATAACACCATTCCACTGAACAGACAGCTAAATGTAACAAGCACCTCAGTGTCATTATTTCATTGCTGGAAATGTTTGTAGTCAAAATGGCTCACTGTCTTTATCCCAATTATCCTCAGCACACATTAAATTCACTCCTTATTCTTCATCAAGTGACTCGAAATTCTATTTAGGAATGCACTGGAGCAGTTCACAATCTCAACACACCAGTAGCAAGAAGTATTTCAAACACCTGTCCACCATACCTCACTGCCACAACTCACCGTATTGGATGCCACCACAGAATGGGTGTGGCCTTTTACAGCGAAGGGGAATGCTGCATACGTGACACCACGGCTGAAGTCTTTCTCCAGTAGCTTCACACTGGACGCCATAACCTTAACCTTCTTCTGTTTGACTGGAAGGAAGACACAAACAAAGAGAAAAGTAAAAAAAAATAATAATAATAAAAACCTATGCAAATATAGCAGATACGTCAGGGGGAAAAAAAATCATTCTACAAATGCACCCAAACACATTCAAAGCTGTCTTTGAAAAAAGAAAAGAAAGAAAGAAAAAAAGACAACATGAGTGTATTAGCTCTGCCTGACTATGGCATGAGTGTATTAGCTCTGCCTGACTATGGCATGAGTGTATTAGCTCTGCCTGACTATGGCATGAGTCCAGCAACAGTTTCCATCTAGGGAAACTGAAAGACTGCCATGGCCGAAAACCAACTGTGAAGATGTTCTCTTTTTATTTAATTATTCCAGCTCATCATGTGCATGCCAAATCTCACAAATCTTATAGAAGGTGTGAACATATACATTTTATACACATGCACACACATATGTGTACATACATACATACACACATACATACATACATAGCGGTATGCTTCAGTACAAATGGCAAGCAGAGACAGCTTAACTATTTTAGCATTTATTATAATTCCATTCTTTTTAAAAAATTCAATTTTTATACTTACATGATTAATAGGCTAAAGAAGAGAGCTTCCTTAGTAACAGTTTCTCACTTCTAGTTTCCTTGAGGACAAGCGTAGTGTTTATAGTAGAAACATCTGCTGAAATAGTAGTGAAGCATGTCTTTCCGACAGCTCTTATATGTTGAGTGGGTAGAAGTAGTCAAATTAAGCTTGCCTTTTAACGGCACTAGAAAGTAATTCAAGTCCTACCATCACACAACTGTATGTTGTTGGTTGATAACATTAATATAAGTTTAAGAATTCAGATCTGCCCCAAGAATAAAGCTGTTATCGAATGATAAACTGATTATTCACAGTTAGTTATTTTTTCAAGACGCTTTTTACCAATTTATACAATCTTGCGCTCGTACAAAGAAAAAGGACACAAGTACCATGCATACTTATATAATAGGGTATAATATTGAAATCTCGATTGAGATTGCCTTGATCATTCGTTCGCCAATTATAAAGTAAAATACTTCAACCTTAACTTCATTCAAGTGCTTGTACGCGTGTTCACACACATCCTAAGAATCCGTAAACCATGGAGCTCCTCCCTTATAACTATTCCCTACAGGAACTCCACGACAACCACAACTTTACATGTCCAACAGGAGAGAGAGAGAGAGAGAGACCACTTCCGTTCCATATATATCTATCATTCCTCAAAGTCAGGTGAAGGGAACTTAACAGTTGCCACAAAAATGCCATCAAGATTAACTTAGGGCAGATTTTAAATCTAGGCAGCTGCCTACACCTAGCAACCAGAGCTAGATATACCCAGGGGGGAGGCTCATATCTGAACAAAGGAGACCCAACCCAGTAGGCATCAAGAGACTGACTCCATTAACCATTCTTAGTCATATGGCTTGTGTATAGTATTGGTATGCATGTGCTCTTGATTGGGCAGCCTAAAGTATACAACTTGTGCCCATACAGGAAATTAGCACAGACAAGTCTGCCACAGGGATGTTGACTTATGGAGAAAGTAAACAACACTGCAATGCCTGAATGTGTGAATGTGTGAATGTGTGTCTGTGTGTGCATGTAAATAAGCTGCAACAATAATTGAGTACACGCACAAACACATGTAAACACATACACACACAAACACATGCAAAAAAAATATATGCAAATTATCTTGCTGCCGCTAGGCGGTCACGCGCACCTGGCAGAGCCAGGATGCCTGTGCACTAAGCAGGCACTGTGAGCCGTGCAAGCAAAGCTCCTGGAGCTGGGTTAGGAACTCGCAGGAGAACCGGCCTTTCCTTACAGCAAGTGGTGTGGGCACCCGAAGTCCCACCTGGACCATTGTTGTTTCATGAGAAAAGGTCTTGAATTTGCACCCCAGCAAATGCCAGGTACCCAATCACAGCTGGGTGGACTGGTGGGGCTGGTGGGAGGCAGATGGAAAATCAGATGGAAAAATTGCCTGAGTTGGGCTTGAACTCGGGGACCTCTGGGCCCTGAGCCCAGGACACAACCACTACACCACACAACCACCACATACACACACATAAACATACACACACAAACACATACACACACAAACACATACACACGCATAAACACACACACAAACACACACAAACACGCATAAACATATGCACACACATACACACAGCCTCTAATTAAAGTCTTAGGAGTGTGAACAAAACACCACAACCCTCTATCTTTGAACCATCTTCAAAGCTAATCTTTGCCGAAAGCCATGAAAGAGTGAAAGAAAGACAAGCCTCTGGTCAATAGCTCACCCAAAACAAAACAAGCAATCAAAGACAATCTCATCAAATGGTTCACAGGTAAGGTCACACCGCTCGCTTTATAAACAGAGAAAGTAATACACCGTTCCATGTTTGGAAACACATTCCAAATCGTAAAAACAGAAGTGGATCCTATTCTAGAGTTATTTTATTTAGTTTCAATTGACCAGTTAGCTTCAGCGGTAGTGGCAGTGCTGTTCCGCTGATGCAATCTAATAGCCATACTATTTAGTACACTTGCAGAAATACCAAGCTTCAACCCCCCCCCCCCCCCCCCCGAGGAAAGAATAACCGTTACCCGTAGCTCAACATGGTAATGATGGACCTCGATATCATTTTAAGGAATACAAGAGCCTTGTGCTCAGCCTATAGCTAATGCTGACATAAGCATGTTGTTGATGAGGAAGCAGTAAGACCCCAGTTACTTACTATCCCAGAGATCTGAACCACTCGCTGCCTATGAGTAAGTGAATGTCATGGCTACAAGAGAATGGTGTTGATTATAGCAGATACTCAACTCAAAGCAAACACCAAGTGATAAATTCCATGCCTTCTTTTGATAGCAGGCGCAAGCAGTGCCCAGTGCTGTCACTTATAATAATAATATTTTTTTTAAATCACACACGATGCTGTCACAGAGCTGTGCCAACTCCTTCATGGACAACACAAGTGAGGTGTACAGACTTGAGCAAACACACACACACACACACACACACACACACGTACTCGTATATGTACACAAACACACATACTTAACACACAACAAACACACAAATGTACACAATAGCAATGTGTCTGCTCCATCATCAAAATTGCCAGGATTCAGTTGTTCATTTCGCTCACCCCCTCCACAATTTCCCTTGGGAGTTACTTCCATGGTAACACAGTGATTATAAGGGGTTTATAGGTAAGGTTTCGACAGCAAAACATCATCGTTGTCAACAAATGTTGACCAACAACAGATAGAGGCCTCAAGTGAAATAGCATGCTCTCAAGATGTTGGTAAAGGGTAATCAGCAAGCTTTGGTATGATGAAGACAATAGCGCACTGATCTCAGGAAAAAGTGACACTATTAGCCTAAACACATTCTGGTAAGGTATCATCAACCAACCCACACATCAACATTATTTTATCTAAAATAGGTCTTCTTCAAATATTACTAGAAAATAGTTCCCATTGAAGCAAGCTTAAAGAATTACATACATGCATGCCTACAGAAAATGAAGACGTGATGTTGTGTACCTATAATATAATATATCATACAAATTCATTAGTGAGGTAGCTGTACTTGCTTTGCTGAAGTAGTACTCCTTTTGTTCTTCTATATCGAGGGATACTTTTCAGAACCATTATTTATTTAAATGACAGAACATCTGTTCAGGCGGTGGTGTGGGAGAGCGTGTGAGCACCGTTTACCCAAATATATATTATGCAATAGTTAAACCGTGTTCTTGAGAATTAGTCGCTGATAACTGTCCTCTCCTGATACTGAGGGTAAAGACCGAGGGAGAGGGTGGCTATCTAGCAATAATGCAGAGAGTGGCCATGGTGGTTTAACTATTTTATACCATGTTACCATTGTGATACTATTTCTGAAATATCGCTAATAATCATCCAGTACAAAGACACACAACAGGGGGAAATATATTTACCCGGGAATTGTTTTTAAAAAAAGCCTGTGAAAGAGAGAGAATACATCTAATATTTAAATGATTTATTATTGCTTTTATATATATATCATAGTAACTGCTAGCAACCACGACAACCAGCAAGAGGTCCTGGGTTCGATTTCTGGTGGCGACCAAACATTTTTAAATTCAGTATTGTTAAAAAAAAAAAGCCTGTGAGAGAGAGAGAATAGTTCTAATAAGTAAAAGAAGACTGAGAAAGAAATTGTGAAGTGATCATAAATTTAGAATGGGTGGAAAAGAAAGGAGCAAGGAAGTAGCCAGTGAAACATAAGCAAAGGATGCACATGAAAAGGATTGCCTTACACACACACCAACACACGTGTGCGCACACACACCGACACACGTGTGCACACACACATACCGACACACGTGTGCACACACACCGACACACGTGTGCACACACACCGACACACGTGTGCGCACACACACAGACACACATGTGCACACACACCAACACATGTGCACACACCAACACACGTGTGTGCACACACACTGACACATGTGTGCACACATATGCATTACACAAACACATACTTGGGCATACACACACACCAACACACGTGTGCGCACACACACCGACACACGTGTGCACACACACCGACACACGTGTGCACACACACACCGACACACGTGTGCACACACACACCGACACGCGTGTGCGCACACACACCGACACGCGTGTGCGCACACACACCGACACGCGTGTGCGCACACACACCGACACGCGTGTGCGCACACACACCGACACGCGTGTGCGCACACACACCGACACACGTGTGCGCACACACACAGACACACATGTGCGCACACACCGACACATGTGCACACACCAACACACGTGTGTACACACACACACCGACACACGTGTGCACACACACCAACACACGTGTGCACACACACACTGACACATGTGTGCACACATATGCATTACACAAACACATACTTGGGCATACACACACACCAACACACGTGTGCACACACACTGACACACATGTGCACACACACTAACACATGTGTGCACACACACCGACACACGTACGTGTGCGCACACACACCGACACACGTGTGCGCACACACACCGACACACGTGTGCGCACACACACCGACACACGTGTGCGCACACACACCGACACACGTGTGCACACATATGCATTATACAAACACATACTTGGGCATACACACACTCCCACACTGTACTCAGCAGAAAATGTATTATTTATTTACTCCTAACTTTCGGAGCTTCCATAGCTGTGTGCGTGGGTGCATGTGTGCGTGTGTGCTTGGGTGTGTGTGTGCATGTGTACTTGGGTGCATGTGTGCTTGGGTGCATGTGTGCGTGTGTGCTTGGGTGCATGTGTGCGTGTGTGCTTGGGTGCATGTGTGCGTGTGTGCTTGGGTGCATGTGTACTTGGGTGCATGTGTGCATGTGTGCTTGGGTGCTTGTGTGCTTGGGTGCATGTGTGCGTGTGTGCTTGGGTGCGTGTGTGCTTGTGTGCATGTGTGCGTGTGTGCTTGGGTGCATGTGTACTTGGGTGCATGTATGCATGCAGATTAAGACAAACAGGAAAAACAAAAGTGAAGTTTGTGATCAGTTCAATGTATGCCTGTGAACATTCAGACATGCCATCTACTTACAATACACATCTCCATTCCTATGCACGCACACACATACAAACCTACACACATACAAACCTACACACATACAAACCTACATAAAATGATGAGCAAGGGCTCCACCACTTGACTTTGAGTAGCTCTGCTAGATGGTTGGTATGCATGTTTTTAACTTACGCTTAGTGATGGCCGATGTTTTGAGCGGCACAAGATGACTCTTCTCTAAAAAGTGGCGGAACACTTCCTCCCTCCTGGCCACATCCAGCGTCAAACCTGCCACGGACGTATCCTGAAGGTGGAACAGACTCCTCATTAACGCCAGCTGCACCCGACGACACCTGCAGGCACAGGAGACAGATGGGAGGATGGAACAATAAAGAGGAAAATATGCCATAGAGCTATGGATCAGAATGTTTGCTGGGATTCCCCTAACTACAGATGCTACAGGAGCAGCAGCTGCTAGGAGGGGAATTTTTGCACAAAAAAAAGAAAAAAAGAAAAGAAAAAAAAAAGGCGATATTATTCATACCAATATCTAAGTAGAAAAAACTGACCACCACCTTACCTAACCACAACTTAACAAAGTGGCTACATAAATGCTACATACATGTAGCTGAAACGAAATCCCCCACAAACTCTGAAGTCTTACCACACAATAGCCAAGTGGTCAGCAGACGCCCAATTCCTGGGAATGGCAGGAGACTGTATGTAACATGCATGCATAGAAGAATGGACATTGAATAGAAAATATTTGATAAACAGTAGCATTGGCATTAATGGAGAATCCTAGGCCAGGTCTATGTCCTCACTTACTGCCATTGCCAGCTTAGAAGCTGGGAGGATAGACAAGTGGGCGGGTACCATCACATCCCTCAGACCACCTGATATTGACACCATGGTCACCTGTGACGACAGGCTCCTCCCACCATCTGACCACACCTACATGCATGTGTGCACATGGGTGGCCGAATGAGTCAATAAAAAGAGGCAACTGGTGCCCAATTAAATTCACACACAAACAAAGGAAAATTGTGTGTGTACATGTGTGTGTGTGTATGTGTGTGTGTGTGTTGTTGTTGTTGTTTGCTGATGATGCTGCAGCTGTTAGTGTGGATAGGAACACTATGGAAAGGGCTGCTGTGGAGTTGGAGAAAGTGATCAAGGCATGGGGATTGACTTTGAGTGTGAGGAAGACAAAGCTACTTGTTGCAGGTGCTCTGGGTACTGAAGATGAGGCGAGGCCGATAATGCTGGAAGGTGGAGAAGTGGAATGTGTGACAAACTTCAAGTACCTAGGGTCAGTGTTGGAGGCAAATGGAGGAGTGGGCATGGACGTTGGGGAGAGAATTGCCAAGGCAGCAAGAGCTCTTGGGGCCCTTAAAGGTCCAATCTTCAACAACTCCAACTTGTCCTACAAGACAAAGAGGATGGTGGACAAGGCAGTTGTGTTGGGTGTTCTCTTGTACGGCTCGGAGACCTGGACACCAAACACGATGCCACCAAGAAGATGGAAGCCTTTCATAATCGATGCTTGAGGGAAATAGTTGGCATCACGTCAGTACTGCAGAGGACTGAGCGCATCAGCAGTGTCCAGGTGGCCTGCCAGTTTGATGGAGGAGTCCCTGGAAGATATAGTTATAGCGAGACGACTGAGATGGCTGGGCCACCTGGCAAGAATGGATGACCACAGACTGCCCAAGAAGATACTGTTTGGTTGGCTGCCTCAGCACCGCCTGCACATGGGACCAGAATGAGATGGCGAGATCGTGTCAGAAAAGATTTGAAAAAGTTTAATATTGATGAGAGGAGGTGGTATCAGTTGGCACAGGACAGGAGTGGTTGGAGGAGAAGTTGCAGGACAGGACTTAAGGATGTGAAAGGGCCCCATGGATACAACAGATGGGAGTGCAACTTGGCTGCAGTGTGGGGACAGATGGCTACTGGGACAGGCCACAGTCAACTGCAAGAAACAATGGGTGTTTTTGGAGTTCCCGTGATGACCAAAGCCAGTTTTATTAGTACCGAGCAAGACATTGGTGAGTATTGGAAGAGAATGTTACTATCATCGATGGCTGAGGCAGGACGAGAAGAGAAGAAGATAGCAGAGAAAAATGATAGGTTTCATGAAGGAGTTCCCACTATCACTGTCATTATGGGGGATGGTGTAAGCGTTCCCATAAGCACAGCTATAATGCCAAATCTGGTGTGGCCATCATTGTTGGCAAAGAGACAGGCAAGTTACTCTTCATCGGAGTGAGAAACAAGTACTGCCATGCCTGTGCCACAGGAAAGAAGAAAGAACATGCATGCTATCGAAATTGGAATGCTTCATCGTCCGAGATGGAGACAGACATTGTTTTGGAAGGGTTTCTTGAAGCTGAGCGAGTACATGGAGTTTGCCAGTTCATTGGAGATGGTGACAGCTCTGTTTACCCGACTTTACTCACAAGTGTTCCTGGATGGGGTCATATCATCAAGAAACTCGAGTGTGCCAAGCATGCATGCAAGTGCTATCATGGCGCACTCTAAAAGCTTGTTCAGAATAACCCTACGTACAAAGGCAGTGGAAGGCTCACTAAAAAGATGAGACAGAAACTTGTGAGTGCAGCACGCTGTGCAATTCGTATGAGAAGCAAGGAGTCAGATCCTAAGAAAGCTGTAGAATTGCTGAACAGAGATCTTTTGAATGGACCTTCACACTGTTTTGGAATCCATTCCCACTGCAGTACAGACTTCTGCTTGGTTGCTCAAGAAGAGCATCGGTCACTATCATTGCGTCCACCATATCCCACTAGTGATGAACAGCCACCTCCCTCTTTCAACCTGCCCCCTCCCACTAATGATGACCAGCCACCTCCCACTAGTGATGACCAGCCACCTCCGCCTTTCAGTAGTAACAACCGTCTACCTAGGAAGAGGAAAGCTACAGAGCAAGCTAAACAAAGTCGACAAAAAAGCAAATACATCAGGCTAGATGACACACATGCAGCACGCAGTGCACACAACAGAGACGATGGAGGTATTTCACCAGAACAGGTGATGACGATATTCCCACGAGTGAATCGGAGAGACTAAAAAACAGTTTTTATGTGACCAAAGTTGTTATTACTGAGAAGAGAAATTGAGAGGAACACAAGAGGTCAGGCTGAAAGTGAGCAGTGGTTTGTAGAGAGAAGGAAGCGACTAACTGCATCTCATGTTGGCAGCATAGCTAAAATGAGAAAGAACACGCAACGAAGCAACAAGGTACAGAATTTATTGTACAGTAAGTTCAGAGGAAATGAGGCTACTCAGTATGGGGTTGTTACTGAGGATAGAGCAATACAGTACTACATTACCAACCAACTAGGAAGTGTTCATCAAGGTTTAAGTGTTGTTAAATGTGGACTCTTTGTATTGCTCGATAATCCCTGGTTGGCAGCAAGTCCCGATGGAATCATTTATGACCCCCAAATATCCGGCTCATATTTTGGGACTCATTGAAATCAAATGTCCATTCAGCATGAGGGAAAAGACAATCGCTGAAGCTTGTCTAACTGCAACTTTTTGCCTGGAAACAAAACAGAGCAAGTACAAATTAAAACACAGACACGACTACTACTATCAAATTCAGTGTCAGTTGTACTGCGTAGACTGTGGTTGGTGTGATTTAGCGGTGAAGACAGAGCGAGATGTTCACATCGAATTGGTGGGATAAGCATTTACAAAAATTAAGACTTTTTTATTTTGATTCACTTTTGCCGGAACTGGCGTTCCCTCGTCACAGAAGAGGTGGAATTCGAGAGCCCAGCAAACAAACTTGATTACACTCTATAATATGTAATGTAATGTCTGTTGTTGTCAAATAGTTTTGAATATCACAGTTAAAAATTAATTGCAAATATTATCACATACTGTTTCTTCCATGTCTCTGGCTACACTTCAAATACAATCACACAGCTGTTTTGTGGCTGGCACTTGCGATTGCTCTTGAGGGCAACAAGTTGTCACTTCCATGACATTGATGAAAACTTTGTGGCAAATATCACCATGAAGGTCATAATAATTTTCGGGCGGGGGGGCGGTAGCAAAATGCCCCTTAAAAGGCCTAAAAATTCTGTGGTTTACACTTTTATAAACGTCACTATCAACCAAAATAATACATAAACGAGTGAGCGAATGAATAAAATAAATAAGTTTATAAATGAAAATGAAAATGATCATCAAACAACTTTTAGGCTCACCGTATTCACTTGGCTGTAATAGTCTTGAAGCATCCAATCAAAACTCAGAACTTTACAACACAAATACAACTCCAATATTAAAACAACTCAAACACAACAACAACAACAACAACAAATATTGTCCCCTAAGCATTAGCCACTGTCCACCTGAACTAACCAGGAGACACGAGAGGAGAAGACAGAGCAATGATAGCAGTCACCAGAGACGGGTCAAACTCCGGGTCCACGAACAGACCTCTTGCAATCACACCACCCTAGAGTGGGAAATACCCCAGCATCACACATGAACAAGAACACAGCATTCGTTGGTATCCCTTTACCTACCATGGAATGCCCAATGAGGACAACAGACTGTGGGCGTGGCCTCACATGCTTGTACAAAGACAGGACTCGCTTGATGCATATTGTGAGAAATTCTGGAGGAAAAAAATAAAAAAAATTGAGTTCACAGATTGATTTTTCACTATGCGTCAGTTCTAATTTACTCGTAGAGAAGGTAGTTGATTTAGGGATGGCTAAAGTTTTCAAAGTGAACACTAGCACATACACACAGGCTTGTCTTCTAATCTGCCTCAACTGCTTCATGTCGTGTTTAGGATTAGTATGTGTTTCTGTTCACTCAGTTTGTGAGGCAGTTAGACGCTGAGGGCAGTGAGCCATAATGAAACTGCATGGACTGAAAATTAACATGTTTTTTTTTTGCCTTTGAAAGAAAGATACACCAAGTCATATGCTAAAATTATAAAAAAAAATTGAGTACTTTAGTTGAAAATAATCTCACAGACCAAATGCTCACATATTTCACTCATTATATAGGTTTGTACATCACTCTTTTATACATAAATTGAGCAAAGTTGGTCATTAGCTCTGCAGAAAGAAGGGGAAAAGGAAAAATAAAACAAATTACAAGTGGGCATAGAGACTGTTTACAAATTTAACTTTCACTATGAGCAATGTTTTCATTGTGAACTTGCTTGAAATAGAAGCACACAATTATGTGGACTGCTGGTGATGCCACTTAATTCATCACCACTGGTGATGAATTAAGTGGCATCACCAGCAGTGCCAAGTTATACCCGCTACATGGATACCCTTTACCCAAAGTTGAATCTTGAGATTATCATTAAGTTTTCCAGTGTGACCCCATGTTCTATATTTAGACTGCGAGACAATCAGGTGTGAGAACCCTTTTTACTACTAATTTGGCAAGACCGAATTGTACGACCCTACTGTTCCTATTAAAATGACTCTTCCTCCTTACCAGTCTGCCTCTTCAGCATGCCTCCAAACATACCAGACAACTCCTACACACACACACATACACACACACACAGAGTAAACAACACATAACTGGAAAGAAAAATACCTTACTTCATCAAAGTTTATGGTGAAGACATCAAAATGTTTCTTGTGTGCAAACTCATGAGCATGCATCCTGAGGGCGATGGAGCCAGAGGAGCGACCTTGTCTGTAGCTCCCTGCATTGCCAGGTAGGAACAAGACCGGGAGGCCATTTACCTTGGGGACTACTTTGGGAGGCTCTGAACTGTAGAGAAGAGAGGGTTTGTGTGAGTATGAGTGAGGGGAGGGGTGAGGGAGATAATAAACTAATCAATTTAACCAACCAGCACTTCACAGAAGCTCTTTCATTCAATTCTATCCTTGGTAAAGCTAACTAATGCTTGTGAATTCAAAGAACCTTCCCAAGATTAATTTGGCTGGACAGTTGCTATTACTTTACCATTCCCAGTGGACAATGGTACATGTTATCAACATACTATAGGAATATCATTGGTATAATAAATATAAATAAATAAATAAATAATAAAAAAAAAAAATAAATAAAAAAAAAAGCAAAAATAAATAAAACACAAACAGCACCAAAAGGGGAAACAAGAATACATACATTGACACTCAATAGCCCTGAAATTAAACTGTAGATGAATTAAAAATCTATGCATTTCATACACCAGTTTGTGTTCGATGGTCTCTTCAAAGCAGTTTTTTTTTTTAAGTATGGAACTAAAAGTCTGTATGAAAATGTGGAGCAAAGGAACTGCCCAAGATCTTCATTAATTAAACCTGCTAAGTTTCATTACAATGAATATCAATTATACATATATTTTTTTTATGTGGATCAAAATTTTGTGTCCAAGCCAATCTTTCTGATTAGAATAAAACTTTGGTTATGTTAATTTACCATACACGTCACTGTTGGTCTCATTCTGCTTACCCCTCCTTGTACAGATACAGAAAATAACGTGGATATTGCTGCTGCACTTCAGTATTTAAAGGAACTTCCTGAAACAGTTTGAACAAATTACTGAAATTGTTGTCAACATTATTTTCAACTCCAAAGTTGAATCCACCTGATACTGGGGCCATTCGTACATGTACGTCATTTCACAGTCTTGCTCCCCAAAGAACTGCCTCCACACCACCCTGTAGGCACACAGGAGAAGTAACATCCCTACCACCAAAGACAAAATTGCACGACTACTCGAGAAAGCCATTTTCCGGACACTGAAAACACGACCTTTACCAAATACATCTGAAAATACATGACACCTTACCGGACAGGTTTTTTTTAATTTTTATTTTTTATTTTTTTTTATTTTTATTTTTTATTGCTCTGATAAACAGACTGGAGAGGGGTAAGGGAAAAATAAAATAAAATAATGAATTTCGTGATATGAATGAAGTCTAGAGTTCTTAGCATCGTATTGCACTACCTATGCACATAAATGCACCAAATGTTCCCCCACTTTGAAGCATTACTTTGCCAAGTTGAGTCACCAGTTCTCTTCCGCGCAAACCGTAACGAATACCGGTATAACTGCCGAATACTGCGCCAGTGGAAATCCCCACAGCAAATCCTATCATGGCTCCAAACTTGACTTTGTCAAAGCACGAAGGTTTATGACTGGACATCCCGACTGTCGCAAGTGATTTTAGATCTCGTTGAAGAGGGTTCGCGGTGAGAAAACGTGCAGAGATGTTTATATTAGGAAAAGGAAAGAATCGTAAACGAATGTGTGCGAATGCGTATTTGGATTGGATGACCTTTTACCGGTGCATGGAAGTGCCAGGTGCACAAGCGAATTATTCCACTGTACCAAAGCAAGGACTGCTCTCTCGCTCCTCATAGATAATGCAAGTCAGTACAGCCAATGACGTGAAAGTCTACAATCTCAGTGCAGGAAAAAGTCTTCCAGAATGGATTTCAGACCGAAAGAAAAGAACACTTTTAAAGAATGATGTGGGTAAGAAATAAATGACCAAATAATTGATACCAATTGTGCTAGAGGATGAAAGTGAATATTTTAAACACAATTTAATTCCTACTCATGGAGTGAATCATGTTCAAAGTCTCTGTCTCTCGTATCATGCTACAAAGTAGAGGTGACGTTGGCAATAAACTGTCCTCTTTAACATGAAGAAAATGTCCTTTAGATTAAAGTCGTCATCCCCTATTTATTTTGTACGATATCTCTATATTTTGTCACTACATATGACAAGTTGGCAGCAGACGATGAATCGAGTGGCTGGCTAACTAGACTGATGAAAGACACTCGTACACAGTGAATGCACAACTTAGATGACGTGTGAAGTGTATACATTTATCTAAAGATCAATTCACTCACCTCTTCTTTTTGTATTGCGACTGACCACATGGTAGAGTTATAGCTTCCAGATTACCTGTTGCAACTTCCATGTGGTAAAATGTCCTCCTCCTTCTCCTCCCCGTCTTCTCCTTTCCTTTGTTGCAGGACTGAGGCAACGTATTGAGCTGATCCAGGACTTCACCATGCCAGTGGCCAGCAGTCACGTGAAGGTGTCTGCAGATGGTCAGTACATATTTGCTGTGGGTGTGTACAAGCCACGAGTACGTTGCTATGACGTCCATCACTTGTCTATGAAATTTGAACGATGTGTGGATGCAGAAACTGTAGATATGAGCATCCTGTCTGACGATTACACCAAGGTATGTAGCTTGTTTGTTTGTTTTTATTTGTTTATTATAAGGCAATTAGTTTATATTTTAATGCCATAATAATAATTTTTAATTATTTTTAATTTTGTTGTTGTTGTGATTATGTGTGAGTGTAGTTTGTTCTTCTACTTTCCAATAGACAAGTGGAATTTCATGCCCAAGTGAGTTATATTAGTAATGACATTCATGCGTGCATGGATATAAATATCCAGACCTTTTCTTCACTTCCAATTACTTATTTAATACATGTATTTTTTTCCTCTATATATCTTCCAAATTAGTAATTTTCCTGTGCAGTCTGATTTTGTGTTGTGTGAACCTTTACCATATACGTAGTTTCATACGATAAGTTGGACTACCCCACGGTTTTTGTTGTTGTTTTTTTGGTTTTTTTTCCCTCCCCCCTATGTGTCTCCAGTTTGGCTACTACTATCGCACCAGAGTCCCACGGTTTGGTCGCTCGCTAGCCTATCATTCATCATCATGTGACCTCTATGTGGCGGCTGAAGGTCCTGAAATATTCCGGTTGAATCTGGCACAGGGCCAGTTTATGCCTCCACTGAAGACCAGGGCAAGGTGGGTGTGGCATTAATCATTTTTAACCACAAATTAAATTTATTGAGAAAGCTTATGCATGTCATACCGGACCATAACCCTCCCCCTCCTTGGATAGCACTCATAATCTGAAAGGGAAAAAAAAATCATTTACTACACATATTGTTTTGACAACGAAAGGGCTTCTTTTTCCCTTCCATGTTGCCCTATCTAGAATGGTAATTATCAGACACTTTGCTCTCCGTGTATTCGTCATGGTAACAGTGGGAGGGGCTTGGGGAGCGTGGGCTTGTATGATATCCCTCTTATTATTAAATTTGCTATAAGCTGTGAAGAACTACACTTTTAATCTTTCTGTCTTGCACACTGGCTAGAACATCATTTCAGTTAGCAAGCGCCCTGCCACACTGCGGCGGGCACTTCAGGTACTAACTTTTGCAAATTAGGAATGCAGTATCATAAGGTATTTTTTTCCTTATTATCCTCTGCCACTTGATTTAGTTACATCAGTTTCCCTCTTCTGTACTCTTTATTCCTGAGGCATATCAGCTCTTCTAATCCTCCTCATTTCCGCTCTTCAGCTCTTTCTTCTTATGTCATGGCTTCCCTTCTCCAGCTCTCGTTCTTCTCAGTTCTCTCTCTGTCCTCCCATCCATGATTGTAGACTTAGGCTTTGTAAAATTATACCTTATCCTTTATAGTTGATTCCTTGATCACCTTTGTTTCCTTAATTTCCTTCTACTGAATTTGAAATTGCTTTAGCCATCCAGTTTTTGACTATACGCTTTCCTAACCCAGCTAAGCCAATGAATACACCTCTCATTGTTGTCATTACTGACAGACAGGCTTAGTTAACATGCACACCCAGTGGTGAGTTCCACAATTCTGCTATTTTGCTGTGTCCCTGTCAGTAGTTTGGAATCCTCATTTTAATTCCCATGTGATGCATTTATTGACTTATTTGTTTGTTTGTTTGTTTATCTGTAGTGGTGGTAACGTGTGTGAATTCAACCAGCAGCATCAGTTGTTTACTGTCGGAACAGAAGACGTGAGTGGAGATAAAGTTTGAGCTTCAAAGCTGTGAGCTTCAATGTTGACTTAGTTTTAACAACTAAAAACAGTAACAAATAACACAGCTATGTGTCGCTGATCTGCAACTCGTAATCTACTCTCTGCCGGAATTAGCATTGCAGTGCCTGCTTCCATGTGTTCTGCACAAGTTTAGACGTGTGTGTGTGTGTGTTGCATGTGTGTGTGCGTGCGTGCGTGTTTGCAATGGGTACAATCCAAAAATTAAAATGTAATACAATTGTTGTTGTTGTTTTTTTGGTGTCAGCATTACTTCACTGTCACTAACATATGGAGTCGAGCATAATTATCTCATGTGGTATGTATAGGTTAGTTACATGTACATGTATTCATTAGTAGAAGGTAAGTATAATACCAAACATAGGTAAGTTATCTGTTTCCTGTGCAAAATTTGAAACTTCAAGTGTTCAAGCCAAGCCATTTCCCCCCAACTTCCTCTTCTGTGTGATGTATCTTCCCTTTTCCCCCCATGATAATATTCCTTTTTTTTTTTTTTTTTGCAATTCACAGCACACTATTTGTGTTGCCATGTGTTTACAGCCCTCCACCCACCAATTCACTTGATGAAATTATGATTACCTCTTTGCTAACATAGACCTAAGGGGGCTACTTTCTTTGCTTACTGTGGGGACAGAGCACACCTATACTTCTTCTTATCTATTCGTGCACTCAGTAAGAGTGTTGGATGTGTTTTACTTGTAGCCTCAGGGCAAGAGGTAATTTGTAGGAGTCTGAGTGGCTGGCATGTGTTGTGCTGAGTAGTGAGTAGTTGTGACGGTATTGGTCTGTGGAGGTGTGGTGGAATGGGATTGCTTGGATTGATCGTGTTATGGCGGAGCGTGGTTGTGTGTGATAGGGCACGGTGGAATGCTGGGATCCACGCTCACTTTCAAGAGTAGGCGAGCTCTCTCTGGCATCTGCCGACATCCATTTCTCTGATTCACCCCGGTATGTGTGTGTGTGTGTGTGTAAGAGTGTGAGTGAGTGAGTGAATTATCTCTACCAGTGTATCTTTGGTGGGTATGTCATATTTTATAGACTGGAATCTACACATGCTATGTCCTACACATTTGTAATAACCCCCCTCCCCCCTGTTAAAAATTGAATACTTTAAATTCCCCATATCTAATCCATATTAGATCAAATGTTGGCTGTTTATCTCTCTTATGTAGTAGTTAGTAAATGAGTACTATTGTAGAGTTGTGGCCAGTTAATGTGTGAGGTTGCTGTCTCTGACTATGTGAACTAATCCTCAGTGTCACCCAATGATCTTGGTTCAAAGAAATTTTCAACACACCTCTATTTAATATTATACAGGGACACTATTCCGGCAGTTACGGCCATCAAATATCGGGATGCAATCAACTTTGCTGTGGGCACCTCCACTGGTCAGGTGTGTGTATGTGTGTATGTGTGTGTTTGAGTGTGTGCATGTGTTAGTTCACTAGGTGACAGACTATGACTTTCATGGTGTTGTAGGTTTTACTTTACGACCTGAGGTCTTCCCGCCCGTATAGGGTAAAGGATCACCTGTACTCTTCTCCAATTCATTCTATCTCGTTTCAGACCAGCGAGCGACTGGTTCTCTCGGCCGATTCAAAGATACTGAAAGTTTGGAATGAAACAAGTGTAAGTTGGTAAAGGAAGAGAATTAATCTTCTATTCTCTCTCTCACTTGATGCATTCCATCTTTACTCCACCCACTTTCTGTTCTTCCTTTTCTCTTCAATGTCTGTCTCCCTTGATCTTCATTCATTTTGCTTGTATGTATATATTTCACACTCACCTGCCACGCCCACCCCCTCCTCCCACATCCAGGGGTCCGCCTACACCTCTATAGAGCCGGAGCACGGTATCAACCAAGTGCATCACTTGCCTGGCTCAGGGCTTGTGCTGATGGCCGTGGAGGACCCCAAGATGCTGGCCTACTATGTGCCTGTAAGTCCACCATATGGGATACTATTAACAGGACTCATTTCCGTACTTAATTAACAGGAGTGATGAACTAATGAATAAAGTGCTGCCTGCCATATTCCTTGTGGTGGGTAGTCACATGTATATTTCACATGAGGTGATGTAAGTAAGTGCCTCAGTTTAATCTGAAGTGACTTAACTGGTTTATGTGTTTGAGTTAGTACGTACGCATCTCCCACTATCCTTGTGTCTGAATGACCTTTTACCTATTGTAGGAAGCCGTTATTACTACTCGGTGTGAAAGTCTAAAAAAACTTTTTTTTTAAATCAATTCATTTGATGACATAAGCTCTTTAATTGATTATTTTTTTAATGAAGCTAATTTGTTCAGAAATTTGGACTCCAGTAAGGCTGGCTTGATGAAATTAGTGAGATATCTTGTGTAGGCAAATATCATTTATATCAAGAATCTATTTTTTTGTGTACTTTTTGTTGTACTTCATCTTTCTGTTTTTATGTCTACACTTTGCTTGCATTTTTCTATTTCAATGCCCATTTAATTTAATTCCCTTCTGTAGCAACACATTTTCAAGATGTGTGTGTGTGTGTGTGTGTGTGTGTGTGTGTCAATTAGACCATTGGTCCAGCTCCTAAGTGGTGTTCATTTTTGGATAGTTTGACGGAGGAGTTGGAGGAGGATCCTGAGCCTGTCGTGTATGAAGACTACAAGTTTGTCACTGATCAGAACCTCGCTGAGCTAGGTGGGCTATAATTAGGGAGGGAAGGGCGATGGGGAGGGGAAGGAGGAGGAGATAGTGTGTTTGTAAAAGAAAGCAAGCAAGCAAACAATCCCCTGAAATAATAAAGCTTATACACAAAATGATTTTTATTATTATTTTATTATTATTATTATTGTTGTTGTCTTTTTATTAATTATTTTGTGTAACAATATTACATGTAGAGTGTGCACACACACACATACTCATACACATGTGCATACACACACACACACACAAACACAGCATGCACACACATACAAACACACGCACACGTGTGTGTAAATGCTACACTATGGCTTCTGTCTTCACAGTTGGAAGAACACTTTGAATAGAATTAATGTAGTGAAATTTGCATTCAGACAAAAAAAAATGCATTTGGAACGAAATAGTGCAAAAAAAATACTGTTAAAACGGATCCAAGGACAATTGATGCAATATTTCTATATTGTTATCTCTGTTAGTTTTGATGTCGAATATGTACTAAGAGTTCAGTACGCTAAATGATTGCACAATATTAAATTTTGCTACACACACATTCACGGCAAGGTTGACGAGTGTGGGAAATGCATGTGCTCACACAATGTCAATAGATAACCCTTACCTACGTGTTTCTTTTTTTCCTTTTTTTCCTTTTTTTTCACATTAAGAGTGGCTGCACATAGCAATGCGCACTGCCTGTAGATCCGGACATTAATTTATTCCCCGCCAATACCCCACCATTCGATAATACGCGAGCAGAAACTATCGCGCAGTAGTAGCAGAAGTATACTTTGCGAAGTTGTGGTGTTTTAGTTTAGCTTCTTGTTGTCTCATATTCGTTTACAGCAACTCTCCATACGTCGTCTGAGCTCACGCGGCAAGGTGCACCAGGCTGCCTCTCCTCCAGTAGCCGTTCTCCGGACTCTACGCACCTGAACTCGAGCGGATGGATCCACCAGGCTCGATTTCTGCGGAGCGAAGACTTCTTAAGCTGCGAAGATCTAATACCTTCACCTCTGGCTATCTCCAATAAACTGCTCTCTCTTCTGACTCTCTTGTTGTATTGATGTTTGTTTACTCTTGATATAGGCGGGCTCTTTTTAGAACCAATGCAAACTAATTGAAAAAATAATTGCTCGCGTACTCGTAGTACGAGATATGGGGGAGGGGTTATTTCATATGAATTGCGAGTGGAATAGAAGTATCCAATTTTGAATCAGTTTTTCTTGGAATCAAATAATGAGAACGACTATATTTTTTGCACATGTGTAGAACACAAAAAAAAGAAGGGCAAAAATTTTCAATATCTTGTAAAAGGAAAAACAATGTAAATAAACCATGAAGTAATATTGAAAAGGAAAAAAACTCGTTGTCTTGCCCTAGAGTATCGTCTTGGCTAGCGGCGTACCAAATTCTGGAGCTCCAACTTGCCGCACCGCTCCAAAAAGTTGTTTCAAAGTTTTACATCGGGGCCATGATATTTCCTTCAGATTCACTCCAAAGTCGGTGTGCAGTATCTTAGGCAGGTACATACTTTATCCTTCTAGTATAGTAGAGTAGCCCTGCAAATAAAGAAAGTAGCAGAATCGTGCTTAGCAACCAACCAGGTAAAAATTGCGTGGGCGGTGTGCGGCCACCCTTAACTTGTAGATATGTATGTATGTGATTATTGCATACACATGTGTCTACATTTACACACATGGTTTACATGCACACCAAACTGTGCCAAGTTTCCCAACATACTTGAGTTTGTGATTTGTAGTTGAAACATTTTTTTGACATCAAAAGACACTTTATTTCTTATTTTTAGGAGGAGGATTTCAGCCATTTTGTTGTGTCAGTTGACGAGCTGACATAAACTTGTTGATTAGTTTCTACTCTCTATTGCGTGTGTTTGTATGCAGATTATATTTACACCTGTATAGGCATGGGCGTGCACGTACAATATCCACCTGTGATATATGTCGATTTCAACATGTTTCCACGTGTATTTGTGTGTTGTGTGTGCATCTGTGTGTGTGTGTGTGTGTGTGTGGCTGTGTGGTGTAGTGGTTGTGTCCTGGACTCAGGGCCTCAGGTCCCCGAGTTCAAGCCCAACTCAGGCTTTTTTTCCATCTGATTTTCCATCTGCCTCCCACCAGCCCCACCAGTCCACCCTGGCATTTGCTGGGGTGCAAATTCAAGGCCTTTTCTCATGAGACAGCAACGGTCCAGGTGGGACTTTGGGTTCCCACACCACTTGCTGTGAGGAAAGGCCTGTTCTCCTGTGAGTTCTTAGCCAGGCTCCAGGAGCTTTGCTTGCACGGCTCACAGTGCCTGCTTAGTGCACAGGCATCAGGCATCCTGGCTCTGCCAGGTGCGCATAACTGCTAGCGGTTGCAAGAGAATTTGCAGTTAGTGTGTGTGTGTGTATATGTGTGTGTGTTTACGTTGCATATGACATAGTCTAGCATTTGTAATAAGGTTCCCATTAATGTCCCGCAGGTTTGAGCCATCTCATTGGGACCAACCTACTTCAGGCCTACATGCACGGCTACTTCATGGACATGAAGCTGTACCACAAGGTACATACATATGCATGCATAGTAGGTAAAGTACCTCTGTGGGACACTGGGTTCAGGAAATTAAATTAAGTAAAACTAGATTTTTATTTGCACTACAGTTGACAAGAACTGGAATGTTTCAATGCTTTTACCCGATATATCCATTTACACTGAAAGAGACTTTCACATGGTGTCTTATTGGGCTTTAATGTCTTTCTAAGAACTTTTTTTAAGTTTCCCTTTTTGTTCTGAAATGATTCTTATTTTTAAATTCTTGTGTCATGTGAGGATATGCTTGCTATGCACCGGATACATGTTGATGCTTTGCTGTTACATTGTTTATGTATTTCTTCTCCTTTTGTCAGGCCAGAGCTATAGCTGAGCCGTTTGCTTATGAAGAGTACAGGAAGGAGAAGATTCGAAAGAAGATTGAAGAGGCGCGTGCAACTCGAATTCGTCTGAAGGTAAATCCCCATAGCTTTAGCAAATCAATATTAGTCGTGGGATATTATTGTATACATTCACAAAGGAGATTTTGTGGGTGTTCTGTTGTAACAGTGTATGTGTGTGTCTGGTAGGTAAAATGCAACAAGAAAGGATTCTGGTATATCAATCCCAGGGCGCCCCTACCTCTGTATGAAGCCCTGGGTATTAATATACAGGATGCATGCATTGACTAATTGAACACTTGCTGAAGTTGAACAAAATGGTGGCCTTGGGATTTAGGAATATACATTATAGATGTAGCGTTGTGCTGCTCACGTGGCTGGCTGGCCGGGTTTGAGCGAGTGACTAAATCCCAGCGCGTGCAGAGCGGGAAACGTGTGGTTTCATTTATTCCCATAGACTTTCTATTGAGTTTGAAATTGCATTTTCCTGCCGGCTTTGAAGCTTTTAAAGGGCAATTTCTGGATAGTTTCAATGCAAGCTTTTGGATGGTGCAAACCACGGAAGCGTAGCTACTACCATTCAAAAGTTACTAACTGTTTTTACCACGCCAAATCAACCTGAACATATTAGAGTAGTAGTGCTCTCAGTTGTGCATTAATGGTGAGAATGTTCAGTTGTGCAGTAATGGTGTGTGCTCAGTTGTGCATTAATGGTGAGCATGCTCAGTTGTGCATTAATGGTGAGCATGCTCAGGTGTGCATTAATGGTGGGCATGCTCAGTTGTGCATTAATGGTGAGCATGCTCAGTAATGGTGCGCATGTGAGATCAGTAACCACAGAATGATGTGGTTTAAGATGAAGTACTTCTTTCTTTTTTTTAAACTTTATTATGCACGTAGACTGACTATAAAATATGGTAAAGAGTTCATGTGTTTTTAAAATTACTTTTTCTTCCACATGTCCATTGGTTAGTCCTCCATTGGCTGATGAAAGTGCACCAAAGTGATAAAGTACAAATGTTACAGTAAACAGTTGAGCAACAGATCACATTGAACATTGAGATCTTCCCTTACAGCAAAAGAAGTGAAGTTTCATTCCATTTCAGACGTGAGAGTGTCCCACTCATCATCACTGGCCGGCTTGCCAGTAATTAATAAATATGTGTTTATTCTCCTCCCCTATTCGTTCTTGGGTGCTCACATATTCTAAATTCTCTCCCAGTTGAATGATTTGCTGTCACCACATGTACGCTACGGATGGACGTGAATATAGCATCGTCTAATTGAACCCTCCGATACTCACAAACTATCATGAACCACTTTAAAGAAGTGGGCACCTTTAATTTTTATTATAGCTAGTTAGAAAGTAATTAAGGGGAGTTGCTATGGGTAGTTGTCTATTCAGTCTAGCAACATCTGAATCAACACTTGTCTTAGTTGTTGTAGTGGATTCAGCTGCTTTTTGTCAACTCCCAAAACACTTCAGTTTGAATGCACATGACCCTGTACGTATGTATTGCTTGCATTGCTGCAAATTTGTTTGTAGTATATATCGTTTTTAGACTCTCTCCCCCAGGTTGGAGCTCACTGAGGCAGTTTACTGATAGGACCCATAACAATAGTCTGTTTATACGACGTGGCAAATGGTAGTCTTCTTTTTCAGTACTTATTTTACGAGTTAGAGTACTGCATGGAAAAGGTCAACAGCTCTGTGATTGTAACGAACTTGTAGCATATGCCATATAATTATAACTTAACTTTATATGGTAAGGGTTGTTTACAATTTTGCAAGAGTTCAGTTGAAGTTGTTCAATTTCTCCTCCGTTTTAACTGAAACAATGGTGGTGCCACTAATAGCAGCACATGCACTTTGGAGTACCAATGAGCCATGTATTCTTCCAATAGCTTTTGTACTTTCACTTTCTGTCGGTAATGGAATAGAAAGCAAGAGATTTGTATTGAACATCCATTGATAATTCTAGAGAAGAATGCAGTGTTTTGTTTGCGTGTTTTTTAAATATTATGATGGGCATTATCCAGGAAGGAGATCTGAAAAAATGTGGTGAGATTAGATTCCAATCTACGGAGTAGGAATCGAATGTTCCTGCTTCACCACCCACGACTGCCTGTGATACTGTACGTATTGACGGCTAGGGTTATAGTAGTGTAGGTGTGGTTCTGGGAGCCAGGCAAAGTGAGACACTATCAGGGATGTACAAATTCAAGTCTGAAGTGTAGTGTGCATTGACCAGTAGTTGTGGCTCCTGCAACATTTGGAAATGTTGTGGGGCTTGAAACCTGACAGACAATACTGGCGTTTGATCTGCGGCCATGTTGAAAGTGCCACTGGAGGAAGTGTTTGTGAAGAGCCTTTGAGAGGTGCCAAGCAAAGTGTCACTGGTCGGTCAACAAGGTTTTCTTAGAAGTTGAGAAGAGAGAAGTATGTGTGTGTGTGTGTGTGTGTGTTTAGTCTTTAGCCTCCTATTGTGTTTGTTTGGGTATTTTTCTTCTTACGTGTGTGTTTGTGTGTGTAGACCTGTGCTACATGTACAGGTAATTGGGTGCTGATCTTCTGCTATTGGAGATACCATTGTTATCATATGTAAAAGCTCTTTAATTAAATTCATAGTATGATCCACTTGCTCAAGTATTTTTTTAATGTGATTACGAGCATGTAGCTTTTTTTTGCTTTTTTTTTTAACCTATGTAATAGATAATTAGATATAGAACAAATTGCAGCTGTAGAGAACTGTTTCCTAGTTGATGCTTTTTTTATCCAAAATTTTCGGATTGAAATACCAAATATTGTATCTTGACTATTTGAATAGATTGGACCAGTTCCAAATACGTATATTTCTGTGTGTTTACATGACTTCATTATTATTAATTATTATTATTATTATTATTATTATTATTATTATTATTATTATACTAGCAAGTACCGTGCCACACAGTGACCTTGGCATGTTGCAAAGTAAGAATGCAGTAGTAAGTTGTTAATTGCCACTTGGTTATGGTTACGTCAGTTTCCCTCTCCTGCTCTCTTTTTTCCTGACTATCTCAGCTTTTCTTATCTCCCGCCTTTCCTTTCTTCAGCTCTTTCTTCTCAAGTCATGGAGTCCCCTTCTCCTTTCTTGTCTATCTCTCTGTCCTTCTATCATGACTGTGGACTTAATTGCGAAGCCTTCTCTGTCATACTATCGCCATACGCTGCCTTCTCGCCGATTCCACCCGCTTTTTAGATACAATTAATCGCCTTCTACTGAATGCGACAACATTTTACCCATTCAAGTAAAGACGACACATTATCCAAGTGTTTAACCTCATGAATTATTCATGAACACACACATCACCATCATCACTGCCCTACACATAAGTATATTTTATATTATGTGGGTTTTCCTATGAGAGAAGTTGTGAATGACTGAGCATAAATGTTAGCAATGCTACACTGCTGATCACAAAACTCACTCAAAGAAAGTGTGAGTACAATTGTGGATAGGTGTGAACCATCTAGTAGCATTGTGTTGTGTCTCTTTCTAAGAGCATAGTGACCTCACTGTCAGCCTCTACATCGACACTTCTCACAGCAGCTGTATTGTAAAACTATAATACAGCATTCTCAATTGAAGTAGAGATATTTGGTACCAGTTTTACTCGGTTGGGTGTGGGGAGGGAGGGGGGGAGGGGGTGTGAAGAGAGAGAGAGTAAATGTTGTTGGCTGATGTTTGTGAGGGTCATTCATTGTCTTGTGTTGCTGGAGTCACTTAACTGACAGTTTGGCACTGCTGCTGTTATATCAGGTGGGAGTGGCTTGCATTATGTTGTTTGGATAATCAATTTAGTATTATTGGAATCTTATAATCTCATTTGAGGTGGAGCCAGTAGCCAAGTATCATTAATAAACGTTGTCCCCTACCATTACGAATATATTTATTAAGTACAGCAATTCACCTGTGTGCATGGTTATTGCATTGGGTTATTACGTGTCGTCGTCCCCCCACCCATGGTTATACAAGTGATAATTGCACATAGAAACTTGTTACTATGGTATTCACATATGAGCAGTGCATAATAAATTTATTATTCATTGGATACTGCAGAATATCACTCGTCTGATTAGCCGTATTTACGCTCGTGTAAAAACTAAGCCAACAGACTCGTGATATTCTCCTGTATCAATGAATAATATGTATTATACACACACACACACATACATATTTTGCCAATAAGCAGACTCTGACTTCAATGCTTGGTGTGTGTATGTGTATCATTGTGTGGGTTTAGGGATTGCCCAAGGTCAATCGCCAGCTAGCAGAGAAGCTGCTGGAAGACTCTAGCAACCCCAAGAAGAAGAGAAAGCGGCAGCAAGGCAACACGACTGCTGAAGATGGCGAAGAAGTGGGAGGCGGCGACGGCAGCAGAGGTGAAGTAGATGTGACCAACCCACTTGGAGACCAGCGCTTTGCTGCCATGTTCAAGAACACTGACTTTGAAGTGGACCCTGAGAGTGAGGCTTTCCAGAGACTGCACCCCATTCTGTCTCACAAAGAGAAGAAGCAGAACAAGAAGAAGAAGGTTGTGGTTGCGAACAAGCCTGATGAGGAAGAAGAAGAGGTTGGTATGCAGTGTTAATGTTGCTTTATGTGTGTCTGTGTTTGTTTTTGTTTGTAAGGTATTGGCGGGTGTTCTACATATTATGTTGTTTGTATTGTGCGGTACTTTGCCGGGAAAGAGCCTGTTGATGCATGGGGAAATGGAGCATGCTCAGTTTGTTTATATGACATGAACATGTTTCCAAGCAAATAATATTGAATCTTGCTATTTGTTGTGTGTGTAATGTGCAAGGTCTTAATGAGGAAAAGGAAGGCTAATGTGTACGAGTTCTATTTCAATTAGATCAGTATAACAGGTGGGTGGGGAGTTGGACTTTTCAGCTACTGTATGTTACCCTGTGGGCATTTTACTTTATCCATGCATGTACATGCATGTCACCTGTTAATCCTCACTGGGTTGTATGAACACTTGATGGTGGCATGTGTACAGGTGGAAGGGAAACCCAGTGATGCTGAGAGCTTCTCCGACGAATCTGACCAGGAAGTGTGGGCAGAAATCAGGAGAGAGAGGAGGGAGAAGAGGATAGAGGAGTTGCAGCAGTCCAGGTCTCTTCCCGCTTTGAAAGCCCCACCCACTGTTACCATGACAACCGGAGCGAATCCTGCGTCGTCGAGCAGGAAGGTGACCAAGTGAGTACATAGTTTGTAATCATGTAAATATATGGACACACATACACATGATACACACATGCACACACTGTAGTATGGTGGCATGGTCTGTTTGCTAGGGGTTTGTGAGTCTTGAGTTAGTTCAGCTTCAGACTAGGCTGAGTAAATGTTTTTGTTTGCTCGGTTGTCTTGGCGACGCCAGGGTTCATAACAGGGCACTTGTAGGTGGGAGGGGGAGGGAGGGAGGGATTTTTTGATCTTTGGTCAAATTGGAAGCTCCCACTGCTTCCTTGTTTCATTGCTGCTGTTTGTTTGCTTTGTTTATAAAAGCAATTCATAACATCACATGTGGGTGTGCCACACGCACACATATATGCGTAGATGTAATATACGTATATGCACATGTGTGTTTGTGCATGCATACATGTGTTATATTACAGTCCATATGTACATGTGCATGTATTTACCAGTGTTGCATGACAAGTCCTGCACATGTGAAGACTTTACAGGGCTGCATTTAGAGGTTGGGGGGGAGGGAGGGGGGAAGGAGGCATTCTTCTCCCTAGAAGTGCTTTCATCCCCTCTAGAAATCCTTATAACCTTTGTGTATTTGTAGATACTGTAAGGGTCTCTTATAGAGTATGTGTCTATTTCATTCTCACTGTCCCTCCGATAATCTAAAACTAGTGGTGTGCTTGAGTACAAATGGCGAGCTCGCTCACTTAGCTTTAAAGTAATAGCTAACAAGGATACAGCCCTTGCTGGTTTTATAGGCCCACACTCATTACTGAATCGTAGACCAGTTCATTACTTCATCATTTCTTCGAGACGCTTTACCAACTTACGTAATTAGTGGCACAGGTGAAAAAGGGGTCGCACATACCATATAAATAAGCAAAAAAATAAATGAATAAATAAATAAATAAAAACCACGGAATCTTGGTTGTGTATCCCCTGTAAGTGTTTCGCTCACTCGCCAATAAGTTGTTTTTACCCCTCCTAGATGGGTTTTCTATATAAAGCCCTGCGGTGCATTACTAATACTATTATTATACCAACTATTACCACCGAATACTATTGCAGCTGTTCATGTACCACTACTGTATGTTGTATGTCGCTGTGCAGGTCTTCCTTGGGCCAGCGTTTGAAGCAGGAAGGTTCTGATATGGTTCTCTCTTCCAAAGGTTCTACTCTGGGCAGCAAGGAGCACACTTTCTCTATGAAAAAGGTTGCTGAGTGCTTTAACCACTTGTTACTAGCAGGAATAGTTTTAAGATGTAATACATAACACAGGTCTATTTAAGAGGGTGCGAAGGGAAAAGCATTTGCCCCCCGCCCCAAGAAAAGCCTTTAGTAACGCTAGAGTCTTTTGTGTACGACAGAATGTGTCTGTATTTTACTCTCATTGGCCCTCTTAAATCCTCTACCCCTCCAGATTCAGTTTTTCGTTTTCTGTATGCATGTAACAACTGGGGGAAATATACCTGGATATACATGTACATATGTGTGTGTGTTTATATGTCAAGGTAGTTACACTTCATATGTCTATACAATAGTCCATTCAATGCCAGAGTTACTGTGTAAACACTGGCATCACCTTATAAAGCTATGCCAGTTGTATGTGTGTGTGTGTGTGTGTTACTGTTGTTGTTGTTGTTGAAGTCTAGCGTATCAGCTAACGTTGTAACACAAACCTCTGTTGTATGTTAGCTTCCCTCCTCTTTCCTTCTTTTCTAATCAACCCACCAGTCTCCGTCCCAATGCTGCAACTTCCAATTGTAAAGGAAGGAATGTAGACCTGAAGTTGCTCATGTTTCCTGTGTTAAATTCCTTTACCTGTGTTTGTGATCAACAGCTCATCTCATTAAACTTAGTGGGGTGGTTAATTTAATATATGTAAGTGTCAATTAACTCACAAGTTGTATCAATGCTAGCTCCAGCTCTTGTGGCTTCCTGTGGAAGTTCTCTCTATCGTCCCATCCCCCTCCCCTCCCCTCCAAAATGTTCTTTCTCTCTCTCTTTCTTCTCTTTGCTTTCTACAACTTATATGAATTCTATTATTCTTATGATTATTTTACTCAAGTAGTGGGGGGCACAGAGATGCCTCGTAAATTTTTGGTGGTGTTTTTGCCATTACTCTCATGATAAGCTGGGTCAGTTTAATTCATTTGTCAACTTGATTCACCTGTGTCTTGCCTGGCTCCTAGCAACTGCACCAACTCATTACAAAGCTGGCGTTCCAGAGTAAACACTAAAGTTGTTTTTGTTATTTTAGGAGAGCAAAGAAGAGGAAGATAGAAAGAGATCACTGAGAGAGCACAAGTATGAGAGGAGACAAGTGCGGCGGTCAGCCAGCAGCGTCCTGCCTAAACAGAAGTCCGGTAAAGTCTTTTGGAGAGGGAAAAGGGTTAAATAATTTTAACAAATAAAATTATATATCATAAAAATCATCTTCACAACTATTGATCATTGACAGACATGTTTGGTACAAACAAATATACAGACAAATCAATTGAGACAGTATCATTTTACAAAAACCAGACAATTGTTGTGATAGTAAACAATAATATGTGCATTATGTTTATTATGGGCGTTGGTAAAAGAGTCACGATGCTTGCACGCAACTGCTATGTGGGTGTGGCTTCCCAATTACACTACTGACATCGACGACCGATAAAGGAAGGAAAGAGAAAGAAATGAAAGTTTAAAAAAATAAAATAAAAAAGAAAGATTTATTGTGTGATGCAGACACAAGTGAAGCTAGTTATATGTACAGGTCTTCCGCTATTTCAACCTTGTTGGCAGGGAAGCTTCCTTTCTTGCCTTCGAACACTTGCGACTCGTTGCCTATCTGTCCATACCACATGTCTTTGGACTTGCGTTCGATCAACTTGATGATGGTGCCTTTCTTGAAAGTGAGCTCATCGCTTGAATCGGCAATGTGGTCTTCCTTCGCCTGGAACACCTCGAACTCTCCGTTGGCTCCGTTTCCTGCTGCTTCCACTGGTGCGTACTTGACGATGCCTTTGAGCACCTCCACCCACTTGTCTACGTCAGCCTGATTGTGCAGGCTGAAGTGGTAGAACTTGTCCCCTTTGCTGAGGCTGAAGGCAAATTTCCCAGCACCAGCTTCCGTGGAACCGATGTCTAGCCTACAATCTCCTAGGGGTATTTTGTCTTGGTGCTTTTTGTCTCCCGATGACTTGAAGACGAGTAGGCTGATCCCCTCGACACACCCCCATTTATCGTCAAATTTAGACTTTTTGGGGGCCTTGTAGCTAAAGTTACCATTCACCACCCCTCGACTGAGCGTGCTACTGCCAATGGACATTTTCTTGTTGCCCTTCTTAGACCCTCCAAATATTTTCGGAGAAGCAGACCTTGCCTGTAGTGTGAGAGTGTTCTGCTGTAACTTCTGCACCGGAGCTGCTGCCGGCTCATCAACATCCACATACAGCTCATCGCCATCATCAAGGTCTTCCTCTTTATTCTTCTCCAGTGCAACGTATGGATCAGTTACGGCTCCTGGAGCCATGTCCTCGTAAAACTCTTCTGTTATAGGCTCACTGGCCTTGCTATTGGTGGCGGTGGCAGATCCTCCTCCGCCCGTGGGCAGCCCAGAAGTTGTCATGACATCATCGTAAAGCTCCTCTCCGGGGTCTTCCCCTCCTCCGATGACGACATCATCGTACATTTCTTCATCGGCATCTGCCCCACCTCCTCCTCCCACTGGTTGGTCCACCACCACATCGTCGTACAACTCTTGGTCTTCGTCGATCGTAGTTGCTGGAGGTGGGGCCGGCCCCTTGGCTCCGAGCTTCACACCGATCTTTGGAGGTGTGACGGTCTCTTCGTAATCCAAAGGGGCTGCGAGTGGGGATTTGGGTTTTCCCCCAACGCTTCGAGGGGGCAGAGAAGGAGCAGGAGCAGCAGCTGGGGCGTTTCGAGGGGGAAGAGAGGGACCCGGGACAGAGCTTGCCTGAGCTTTGGGGGGGTTGCGATTGGGGAGGGAGGGTATGTGCTGGGGGGATTGGTGGTAAGAGCTCTGAGGCATGCTGGGGAGAATGTCGTCTGTTTCTTCGTAGATGTCTTCATCGATGGCAAAGTCGTCTTGTGGTCCGCTAGGAATGGCAGGGACTGGGATGTTCGGGCGTGAGGGGCGGGGACTAGCGGGCACCGGAGGCAGGTCATCAAGGCCAAGTTCTTCGTAGAGTTCCTCTGTGAAGACAAATATGTGCTCATGATAACAATTAAACACCATAATGCGTACACAATATGAGGTCAACAACAACAACAACAAACTGGGGCAGTTATAATTGATCGTGTCAAAGGTTTATTTATTCCTAATCAAAGTGCATTCAGAAGGACTTGTAATTTGCAAAATATTACATGGTGTGCTTTTTATTAGTTGTGGATACAGTTGCATCCAGTGTTGAACAACACCTTCATATACACTTTATATATAACACAATCAGTAATGTTGGGATAATATTTAAAACAACAACAACAACTGTAAACAACAGAACTTTAAGTGAAGTGTTAGGTCACATGAACGATTTTCTTGGGGAAGTGGGGAAGGGGAGGGTGGATTTCAGGGCCATGTGTGAAATACTGCACATCAATTTGTAATATAATAATACTATTTGTTATCTCTTGTGGTGATAGAATCCCAATGAATGTAATTGCTCAGTAAAATGTCCTCCCTAAAATCCCAGCAACCTAATTAACAGAGGATTTACAAGTCTATTGAGGTACTCGAGGTTGGAAGTGGAGGAATGTTGCTGCACCTACTAGGCCGGCTGACCCGAGCCACCAGTGAATCTGACACTTTCCAAAGTGTCATGTTTGCAAGACACGGAATACTGAGGCTGACAGGTGGAAGCCTTATGTTGCTGGCTGTTCAATGCCAATGTGGAAGCCATTGTGAAAGACAGACGTAATAGCTGGGGAGAACTGTTGTTAACAAAGATCATTCATTGTATGTACTTTTTATGGGCTATATAGGCCACTAATTAAGTTATCTGGTGGCCTTTAATAAGGCACTTGTATGTGGAAAAAGTAAACACACATACATTCACACCTAGGGTCAGTGATAGCTATGTAAGATGGATTCAAACTGAATTGGCCAGTCACACAAAGCAGATTCCAGTATTTTGGGAATTTGTAAAAGGCCACTTGTACAACTATTTTGGATCAGTAGCATCAGTTGTCAGTGTACAGAATATGCTGTCATCATTTTGTCCTTGCTGTGTGTATCAGGAAGGTTGTGTGTGTATGTGTGTAGCAGAATTTAATCGTCCCTGACAACCAAGGTTTAAGTGACAATGGTTGAAGTGAGAAGGGTTTAACTGACCGGTAAGGAATCTTCTATGAACACATCACCTTGCTCCCACTGGGATCAACAGGCCCTACACCCACTGGGGGACATGCATTCCAACAATCCCATGCCCTTGTGCATTGGGTTAACAACACCATCCTAATAAGGTTAGCTAGCAACACGGGCCATTTTTCGGTTGGTTGGTTTATCCTTCAGTGCACAAAAGCCATAGTTGGTATACACTAGAAATACAAATGGAATATTACAGTTATAATGCGCCCCAGGTGCCTGGCACACAATGTAGCATTACTTAAACTTTTGGTCACAACCAGCTGGTAAACACACACATAGCTACATCCTTGGTACACAATAACAGTACACAGTATCAGCTAATGACTTTAGAGATAGGGTACACTGATCCTGGTACTGATACTAGTACATTAGCATCAACCAGCCCATAAAGCCCACAAGCACTCCACCTCCAGGCAGCTTTTAGTAGAGCCTCATACATGTACAACATTGTATAATTCTTCCCAATTTGTGACTTCTACATTACTTGGGAAAGTCCTTACAAAATAAGTCCACAACCTTCCAAGTCTCACAAAGCTTGGTCTATGTTTACAGCCCACCCTCCTATTTTAGGCAAAAAACTGTCCAGAGCTACTAGGGAACCATTTGAAGTATAGCAAGTCAGTGTGTTAAAAGAGCAGAATGTAAAGAATGAGTATCTAACCTTGTTTTGACTGTGAAACTAGTCACAGCATTTATTGAAATAGTTACGTACTAAGGGGCCTGTTTACAAGCACACACATTTCACATTACAAACTCAAGTGCCCACAGGAAAACCTTTCATTTTTATTGGTAGGGTAATTATACTGACGTTATTGTAAGATGGGCTGTAGGCCATAAATATATGTAATCAAGTTTAAAAATAAGAAGGGGGGGCAAGGGAGGGGGGAAAGGGAGCAGGAGAGTTGGGGTGGACAAGTTATATAAAGCTATAAAAGAAAACCAACCAGCCTGCCAGTCTGTCTCTCCTTCATTATAATAATCATCATTGCAAAGTGTTTTAGCAACATAGACAAGACAAGTCACAACATGGAGAGGATGCAGGAACGAGTGTTTAAGGTAAAGGAGGATAGAGGCCAATACGTCAACTCTAATAAAGAGACTACACTAGAAATCAATCACATTGTATCAATAGCAATACGTCAGCAATGCATGTGACACCTCTAATCAAGTTAGCAAAAGGTACACAAAACTCAAGTGTGTATAAGCTTATACTGGAGAGTATGTACATGTATGCTACATGACTGAGTGTTATAGTATTACGGTAATTTTATACACACCAGTGTGCATCACTTCAAAGCTTAACACTACTCTTCATCATTACTACACATTTCTTGCATGGTAAGTAAAGTGGAAGGGGAGAAATAGCATACAAACTGACACTGTGCAACCAAATGAGTAATTTCCAACTGAAAAGAGCTGCATAATATTTGGGTAGTCCAGAAGTCTGTACATAACATATGTGCATACATACAGTACATATGCATACATACAGTACATATGCATACATACATACCTGGGCCAGCATTTCCTCCTTCTTCCTCGTCTTCTGACAAAAGCTCTTCCACTCCTCCCAGCCCCAATGCATTCTCTATGGCACTCTTCCAGCTTTGGCAGTCCGCCTGGCTCTCAAAGGAAAAAAGTTCCTGCTTCTTCCCCAGCTTCAGACACAGGCCCTGTGAAATAGAGAGAAGAGAGAGGGAAGACAGTTGCATTACGAAAGTAAGGGTATGATAAAGGTAATGGCAGATATGAGAGAAACACACACACACACACACACACACACACACACACGGAACTATTGGAAAAAGAAAAAAGAAAAACTTCAAACCAAACAAAAGAAACAAAACAAAATGTGGGTTGCCATGCCATTTGTTGTTACAAGCACATAAGGTACATGATTACCCAGGCAAAGTATATCTACAAAGCAGCAGTGGCAGGAGCAGGCAGAATCTTTCAGATTGGGTTGTTTATGTCTGGGCTACCGTGAGCACACACACCAATAGAGAGGTGAGCACGCAACAACCCTTTGAAAAAACGTAACCACATATGGAGCAGCAAATAACATTCACAGTCAAACACAATACTATGACAGATGTTGCTAGTAATATCACTGGCTGCACATTCACTGTGGGGATACGGGTCAGTGCTCTATCACTGGCTGCACAGATACTATGGGAACACGGGCCAGTGCTCACTGGCTGCAACAGATACTGTTATAACATGAGCCAGTGATCTATCATCTTTACTATTATAACAAGGGCCTGGTGATCTATCTCTGGCTGCACACTGCTCGCCATTTACAGTTACCACACGTTCCAGTGATCAACTGTGCATAGCGGCATTTCTTAGAAATTGGCATCACACGTGGTCTCTGTTAATTCGTAGTTCTGGTAGTGGGATGAAAAAGGATGGGAATTTTATGTAACTGGATTCCTTTTCAAAGTAATTGCAACTAAAGTGCATGTCATTGCATACATAACTTTCTGGAATCTGACAATCATAAATATACTGATGTCAACATTGTTCAACAAGATTTTGAACGTGAAAAAACATTTTCTTTCTATAGAACCTCTCTACTGGTGTGTGTTGCATAAATAGCATTTTCTAGTCAAAATTTGAAGATCAACATGATAGTTTGATAAGCTGAGAATAAAAAAAATGTATAAATGAAACTGTACCACACACAAGTTAGTCCAACACATTCAGAACATAATCTTTCCACCAAATGGTACGGTATACATTAATGAATGGGAACACGTGAAAGACTAGCATTCTCAGGATATCCCAACAGTTCCTACCACCACCATTACACATTCATAAGGCTTTGTACAAATACCAAACTATTATGCCACACACAGCAATAATAAAGACTTCTGTATTTCACTTACACACAGCAGTATCGCACTATACAAGTATGGGAACTCAATATTTCTCAACTCACTGGACTGTCTCCTTTGCCTTTCTTGTATTCCAGCTTGGCGTCCATGTTCGGATAGATGGGAAGCATGTTGCTGTAGTCTTTGGTATCTGCCTCGCCACTGAAGTAGAAAGCTTGGAATGTCAGTACGCAGTGCGTCTTCTCCCAGCTCCGGGAGATTCCCGGTTTCTTTCTGAGAAAGTTTCCCTTCATGGTCACCCCCTGGTCAGGCAGCTTCTTCTCTGGTTTGACGGCGAGCGCCTTGCTCTCTTTCTTGCCTTTTTTGGAGACGACCGAAGACCCCGTGTCTTCGACTGTAATACTAGGAACTGCCTCACTACCGGCTGGTGCAGTCTCTTCAACTTCAGCTGTTAGAGTGAGATCAGAGAGGAGATGGGGTGAAAAGAGAAGTGGGAACGGAGGAGGGTGGGGGGATAGGATATAATTACATTTTATAGTAAAGCTTCTTTGGTATTTTAACAACTCTCAGAAGCACATGGATTGTGATGAAATACGTTTGTACCGTGTTTGAGAATACCCAGCATGAATGCAACACATAACAGAAACATAATATAGAATGATGTTATGTGCCACACACACACACACACACACACACACACACACACACACACACACACACACACACACACACACACACACACACACACACACACACACAAAGCTCTGCACATGTCTGAAGGTGCAGCTTTCTGTGAGAAAAAACACTGAATTACTGGGAACTAAATATACGTACTGTACGTAGTGGGCCAGAAAAAAAAAAAAAGTAAAGCAAAATAATAATAGTAATAATATTAATAATAAATAAACTTGACCTAATTTAAATATAGGCCAGTGATGTTGTGGACTTATAGTTGTCCAAACCAACACAATACATTGCTGACCATTAAACCTGCCTGTCACTTACGTTTATCCTCTTCTGGAGGCGTGGCCTTCTCTATAGCGTCCTTCAGTGCATCCACCCACTTCTGCCTCTTCTCCTCATCTCCATCCACTTTCAGCATGAAGGCTGACTTGTGCTGAGGATGGGTCAAGTCGAAGCCGACATCGGTGAGTTCCACACAACACTTGGCGAGATCAAGCTCCTCTTTCCCAAGTATCAAAGTCGTCTCCATTACTTTTGCGTGTACCTGCTTGGCCGACTTACCTAATCCAATCTTCTTTTTCAATCTCCCAAGATCACCTGATATCCTCACTCCTTCCTCCTCTTCCTGCACTTCCTCTGCCTCTTCTACTTCCACTGCTGGTTCATTTTGCTTGTCTTGATCTTGCTCTTCTTTATCTGCATCAGGTGGTGAGGTACTATCAGCTGAAGGAGGACGATTCTTTCTTTCAGGCACTGGAGATTTGTCACGTTTTATGAACCCTTTGACTTTCAAGCCAAATCCACCACTCTTCTTAGACTTCTTCTTTTTCTTTTTGCATTCTTCTTCATCTTCCTCATTTGATTCCTCACCACTAATAACTGAAGCAGATCGCGCCCGCTTTTCATCAGCAACATCCAGTGTGATCGAAGTGCTGTCTTTCCCATCCGTTACATTTCCATTGGCTTGAAGTTTTTTATCTTCTTCTTGTGATTTATCCTTTTCTGACTCTTTTTCAGATTCGTCCTTACTACTTTCCTCTGCCTCTTTATCAGCATTTGCGGGGAAGTCTGTGGGTTTGACAACTCGTTTGAGGGTGACCAATCTCTTCGGAGTCTCACTCACTTCTTCTTTCTTGGCAGTGTGGTGAATTGATTCGTAACCCTTGACTCTACTAGCTACTGCACTATCTCTACGCCTGATGGGTTTGCCATGATTAGGGCTAGTGACCGTGGATGAAGCTGCGCTGGAGTTTTCAGAACTTTCTGCATTGTCTTTCGGTGCTGTATCTGCATCTTTCAGCTTATCTGCATCTTTCAGCTTATCTGTATCTTTCAGCTTATCTGCGTCTTTCTGCTTATCTGCAGTCGTCTTTTTGCCATCTGCCTCAGGCTCAGGGTCAACAATCTTGGGTGTTTCTTTCACCGTTCCTCCTTGTAAAAGCAGCAGTTTGTCAAGCAATTCTTTCCTCCTTCTTTCTATCACTGCAGGGATTCTGTAGGAGCCAAGCGTTTGCAAAAACACCACTGCCTCTATTCAGCAAAAAACAACAAAAAAACACAGGTATCTCCATAAATAATCGAGTGTTATACAATTTATCAGCAGACACAGTTAATTCACTCCCAGCTCAATTGATAGTTATATATTTTGCTCGCCAGCTAGTTACAGTACCTATATAACCAACCTTGCAGCCCCTCCTTCAGCTTCGCTACCGCAGGGGTACTGCGACCCAGGGAATCTCTCCCAGACATTACTCTACGCACCACACAAGGGCTAAATGAATTCTTCTCCAAAACTAGCCACCCGGACTTGTTTACCTCACGCTCCTCTCCGCTGCAACCAACCGGGATAATTCGGTTGCGTGGTTTGCATAACGGTGTATGACGTCGATTCATGGAGGGTGTGTATAGGAGGAAGAGGAAGCGAGCTGGCCTCCCACGCAAAATATGGAATAAGGGGTGGAAACGAAACAGGTTCGAAAAGCGGATGTAATATTGCGTTATTGAAGGGGTGTTGCCTAGTGACGTTTCGTTGTTATCACGTGGTACAACAATATGCTGACACAGCTTACAAACCACACTGAGGTGGCAAATAAATTACGTCTGTAGTCTTGAAGTGGAAGGCTAATTTCTCTCGTGTATCGGTGACATAAAACATGGTGAACTTCAAGCAGCTATTAGGTAAATTATAGCTGAAACTGAACCAGATTTACGTTCTTTTTATATCTGCCTGTTAACTACAGAGAAAGCTACCAGTGCTGACCTTCTAGATCCTGACTGGGAGAGCATTTTACAGATAGTGGAAGAAGTTAAGACCAAAAGTGTCTCGTAAGTGTAATCAGAGAGTGCTGTGGTATGTGAACTTCAGGATAAAGAGCTGTTCAAATAGTAAACCTTCTTGCCAGTTAATTATTTCAATTTTTTTCTCAAAATTAGTGCCAAGAATGCCATTAAAGACCTCAAGCGAAGGCTTCAGGATAGCAGTGGCAATGCATTATACTACACTGTGGTGGTGCTGGAGTCCCTCATGAAGAACTGTACGTCAGACTTGCACAATGAGGTGCTCACTGTGGACTTCCTGTCTGTGTTGAAGGATGTCATTACATCATCCAAGGTCCGTGCATGTCCACTGTAAATTTGCACAGGTTGTATAGTTATTTGTATTGTATCTTACGTGGTGATATAAGACGGAGTCTTAGAAAAGAGTTTGATAGGTTACTATCGACAAGTTATGTTTTACATGTCACTTGTCATTTTACACAGTATTACTATAAGCTGTACTAATTGGAGTCAACTTATGGGATATAGATCGGCTAATTTTTCAATTTGTCTATAAGTAATATTTTAACCAATATAGCTCCGCCGCGAAAAGTAGACATAACCAGGCATGAATTTAGAAAAAGACAGCATTTCTTAACAGTGTCAACTGAGTATATATTTTACTCAAACAGTCGGTCATGTGCGTGTAATTACTACGTATTGGTGCAGCTTGTGATGTAATCACAAACCTAGCTTTAATGTACCCAGTGTCAGTCCTACCACTTTTTTTGGTGTATGAACTGGAATGGATTCATTGTTGTAGACATGGTGTTTGGTGGTCATCTTGTATTTCTTAGTTGGTATGGATAAAGAAAAGCAAGTTTAAGCTGAAAAAAATTGTTTTTAGTTTTTTTGTTTGTCTTCCAATAAATGGTTACCATTTGATAACTAGCTACATTTTTATTTATGGTGAACTTGCAATGTGTTCTGTAGTGTGAAGGGCTTATTTCACACTTGCGCTTCCAGTGGGTTTGAATGAATTGTGATTAGTTTTAATAATTGTAATAGCTAGGAGGAGTTAATACGATTTCAAGTAATTTGTTCAAGCCTTGTCCTTGAGGCAACTTTATGTAGCACTCAAGTTACAATGTTACTATGCAATAACTTTGAAATAGGTTGAATGAAGAGCACTGCTAGTGTGAACTACTATATGTTAACATAATGTATTATTGTGCCCAGGATGGCCGCAGTGAGAAAGCAGTGGACAAAGCACTGGAGCTCATAGGAGAGTGGAAATCAGCATTTGGGGAGCAAACGGGCTACAAGGCCATCAATACAGTGTTCTCTGACCTGGAGCGTGGCGGCTATCATATACCCGTGGCAACAGTGGCATCCGCCGCATTCATCAAGAAGGCCCCAGAGTGGGTGCTAAGTGCTAAGTGCTTCATGTGCCACCAGGAATTCAACCGATTCAAGGGCAAAATGAGAGTGAGTGGTGTGTGAGTTAGGAAAAAAATGGCTTGTGGTAGCCCCCTCGTCATAAACCTCACCTGCTTGACTTGCTTACCCTCCCCAGCACACAACCCTTTCCTCCTACCACGAACCCTAGCCACAAAACTCTACACTTTTTATTTGTCCTTTTCCTGGGAAGTGGAAGGAATTATGGTTTCCCTAGAATTCCCTTTCCTGAAAATTCATCTCCCCCTACCACCCCCCCACCCTTCACTTTCCATACAACACACACACACACACACACACACAGTGGTAATAAGGGAGGATGAGAAAGTAAGGATTAGTTGAAGATATTGATGAGGTCTATTATATTGACTTTTTTTATTTAACTTCTAATGCGTCTATCATGCATCTCTGAATGCATTTATCTACATTCACAGAGTATAATGCAAGACGGTATACTATGTGACCGGTTTTGGGTGAATCAGCCTAAATGTGGTGAACAAATCCACGGGTAAAGCCTTGCGGATCAATTTTTTCAAAAAAAAAAATTATGGCAGAAATGGATAAATAACGGTTAGCTCTAGCTTATGGCGCAGTTGTAAGCTCTGGCAAGCTCTGGAACTGACGCTACTAGGCTAGAAACACTAGCTGGTTAAACTTGTGTACGGAGCATTGCTAAGAAATCTTTTGGCGGGCTTTTCACTAACAGCAGGAAAAATACTGTAGCTAACTAATTAGAGCTGGGCGTTATTGGATAATCACAGGCAATATGTGATACTTACTTGCATTATCGCGATAAAGTGATGTATCATAAATAATATTAATTTATCGTAACTGAGTTTGCCGTGCTCATCCACTTCTAGTCCAAAGTTAGTCCGCAGGCAAGACTATGTTGGCTTCCTTAAGCCAGAATTCGAACTCGCCCAGTATATCACCCAGCTCTATAAATAATTCACTTATACTTTTCTACATCATCCGTGTACCCACGCAATTCTCGCTATTCATAGTTTCTTGAAGAGGCCTAATGTTGTAGGGTGACCTGATGTTGTAGGGTGAAGACAGCTTGTGCTACAGCTTCCAAATTTGGAGGACAGCATCCCAAGGCCCCATGCAAACTACTGGTAGAAAAGGATAGAAAACCTTAGATGCCGCGTTTAGGCCAATTTTCCCAAAAACCGGTCACATATATTAACAGCTGCAGCCCACAAGCCAGCTCTTCATAGCTATGCTGTCAGCATCAAGTACAGGCAGTAATTACAGATTTTGGTACTGGGATTAGTGCTACGAGAGAGATGTGTGTGTGTGTGTGTGTTTGGTTTGTAGAACACGAGCCGGTCAGTGTTGAGGCAAACTACTTATAGCCATTGTTTAGGATCATATGTAGATATGGTGTGTTTGGTCAGTTGGCTGACTAATGGGTGGGATTGAAAATGAGCCAGTTGAAATGATTTTTTTTTTTGTAATTGGTACCATCAGGGCAATCTGCAATGCACAAAATTTAGTAGAAAATTAGTTTCTGTTTAGAGGCAGTGATACGTCTTGAGTTGACCCATACAGAGGTATCCATCCGTTCCTGATGGTGATGTATGTTGTGCAGCATCACTGTCGTAACTGTGGCAGGAGTGTGTGCACCACTTGCTCCAGCAAGAGAGTTCCCCTGCCACATTTTGGAATCCAGGAAGCCACCAGAGTGTGCGACATATGTTACAAGAAAGTGGAGAAAGGGTAAGGTTGTTGCTGAGGTTTGTCCGAACTTGTTCGTGCATGTGTGGTGTATGGTGTGTATGGTATGTGTGTGTGTGTGCATGTGTGAGTGTGTGGTGTGTGTTTGTGCATATGTGTAGTGTGTGCTGTGGATATGTGAGTGTGTGTGGTGAGTGTGTGTGTGTGTATAAATAGTTCCCTTTAATACTCTATAGCAAGAGATGTGAGGTTACATGTGTGTTTTCGATAAGCATGTGTTTCTGAACTTGTTGTTAACCACATTGTATAAATAACTGGAGTAGTTGAATGCATGTGCCATTTCAAATGTACAGATTTATACATGTGTATGCTAGGATGATTTGCTAGCACATGTATTGATAGGACACCTGCTACTAAAAGAATTAACTTGAGCCTGAGCACAGTGGTCTTTAACTAAACATAGAGGAGATTATTGTTTCTGATAAGGATGGTTGAAACTGAAGCTTTCTAAGCTACAAGTATCCCATCAAAAACTATTTAAAAAAGATGCTCTAAGTACTGTTTGTATTTTTTATGGTGTGGCATCAAACATTTACTTTTTTATGTATTGTAACATGAAAATATTTCTGTCACAGCCAATCTTGCATTGAGAGAGCATGTCTTGACTAAAAGACCCAGAGTGACCCATAGCTTGAGTAACTGAGGTACAATGGTCTATTAGTGTAGCTGTGAGTAACAGGAATGCACTTGCTATCTTGCAACTTGTCATCACCAGCAGTAATTAGCCCTATCAGTCATATGGAGGTTACTGCAGCCATTCTATTTACCCTCCTAGCTCTCTGATACAAGCATCTCACTACTCCTCTCTTTACATGGTTAGGATGATGAAACTTGAAGTGAAGGTATCTATCTGTGTGTGTAGGTTTTCTGTACACAGTGGAAGCAAGCATACGAGAAAATTTGCTATTATTAAAATATTTGTAAGCTATGACTGGTGTAAATATTATGGAGACATTATCGTAAAAATGACTTATTGTTTGGTGTTTTGTGTGCGTGGGTATGTGTAGGGATTAACACAATTTATCTGGGTAAGTTTCAATGACAACAGCTGGAATTATTTCTTTGTTTTGCCAACACATGCACACACACACATGCACACACAGTGAAGGTGAAAGTGCGGCAGCTGCCATTGCTGAGATGAGTGGTGACCTCCCTGTCGAGTACTTGCGCAGCTCCCTGGCCCAGGAGTCACAGACTCCTTCCAGCAAGAGCACCGGTACCAGTGGAGGGGGAGGGGCCCCAGGGAATGAGCAGAAGATGCAGGAAGATGACGACCTCCAGTTAGCTATTGCCATGTCCCTCAACGAGCAGGATAACAAATCCGCCAAGAAGAAGTCTGCTGCTACGTCCAGGACTCTACCTCCTCCTCCAGCACCCACCCCTCCTCCTCAGTCCACTACTCCATCAGCCCCTCCCCCCCAGAGCACACTGTATGCTTCTATCATGCATAACCCCATGCCAGTAAGTTCCTAGATGATATAGATATTTAACCCTCAGTGTACATGCACGAGAGGGTTATAGTAGTCTTCTTGTCTGTCTGTTTGTCACCCTTTGATTTTTGAGATTCTGACAATTAACTTGAATTAGGTATGAACTTAGTCAGAATGACAATTTAAGACCTTTCATTGTGCTGGTTTTTTTTATTTTGGGCTGATTTTTGAGGAAATGTGAAGTGGTCAGCTCAGTGTAGGTACTATCTTTTGTAGGTAACACTCCCTATTACCACGTCATAATCACATGAAAAATAATTTCTTGCCACTCGCATTAGTTTTGTTTTATGCTGGGAAGTTAACCGAGTTTTTGAAGTGGAGTTTCCCGTTTAAAATATATGCCCTCTAGCCTGTTTAGCTTATTCTTTATGAAGACAATGTGTACCCGTTTTTATTGCTCGCGCTATATTGATACTGGATTTGAATAGCCAATAAATTATTCTTTTGGTCGGAGAAGATTTTGTGATGGCTAGCTAGTGTGCGTATGTAACACTGAAGGTTCGCACCTTTGGTGATTGTTTCTCCCTCTCTCTCTCTCTTTTTAATTTTTTTAATTTTTTTATTTTTTATTGTTTGCCCTGACTACCCATTTGTTATCTTGTTTCTCTTCAATGACTCCAGGAACAGCCACCGCCCCCACCAGTACCTCTATACAATGGGGTTCAAGAAGAAGTGCCCTCTGCTGACCCAGTAAGTTTGAGCAAAAATAAATGTTCATGATGGTGTGTTTTAATCTCGGTTCTTCTTTTTTGTCCTTTGTCTGTATTAGCTTGCACGTTACTTGGATCGGAACTATTGGGAGCAGCGCAAAGAGCAGCAATCAGGGGGAGGAGGAGTTGGGAGGGGTGTGGCTGACACACAGAGTTCGCGTACTGCAGGACCTGAGGTTTGTGTGTGTGTGTGTGTGTATATGGTGCAAATGGGATACCTAATAAATGATTAAAGTGTGATAGAAGTACTATAACAACAAGTAGTAAAGTGTACTGTTCCTTTATTTACGCATGTTGTATGTATCTTTTCTGATATTACTAGGAAATAGTTTTCATTGAAGTCAGCGAAGTGAGCAAGGGGCTAGGCTAAAAGAATAACTTGCTATAGAATATTTTAAGTTAGCTAATGTAGTTTCGACTATAACTTACCTGCTCTACAGTAACAGCTTATTTTAGCTCTTCTTCGAGCCCAGTCTTTTTCACTTTTTTTTTTTTTTTGGCTCCTCAAAGTTTCTGCTGTTTGGGAAGCTCAGTGTGTGCCAGTTTTCTGACATTTTTACCTCTAGCTTCCTAGCTATTTATTTTCATTCAAATATCACTCAATAAAATGTTGCTAAGGAAGTTCGTAACACATGCAGGTGCATTAGTCGAAAAGGGTACATGTACACCTTCCCAACTCGTTAGTATACAGCTTTGCTGAATTGATTGAACCCTTAGTGCTTAAACACGTGTTGTTGTTTTTTAATAATAGTTAGGCGCTGTCTCAGAGGGAATACCGTTTTTAGGGTCCCGAAGGCCCTAGGCTGTAGCGTCCCGAGTGCAGCGAGGGAGGGACCCTAAAAATGGTGTTAGGGACGGCTGCGCATTGCCTAACTAATTTAGAATGTAGCGACTGCTCCTAACAACACAATCGGAGGGACACTGAGCACAATTGGAGGGAAGTGTCCCTGCCCTCAAGGCGGGGACACTAAGTTAATAGTGTCCCTCTCTAAAGGACCAAAGCAGTTTAAAGTTCCTCTGTCACAATACAAATACCGTATTTCCTTGAATAGCTCGCGCACCCCGAATAACTCGCGCCCTCGAATAAGCCGCTACCTGCTATTGCATCTCAACTTATTAACTCGCGCACCTCGAATAAGGCGCGCACTGGACGACGACCCTTTACCAAATAATTAATAGGCACCAGTAAATTGGTTTTTCTACTCATTTATATCTGAGGATAGTTCAATCCATTGTCTCAAGCCAAGTGGAGTTGCACATAGCGCTTTGGCCGCCATCCAAAGTGCAACAGCCAGCCAGAACAGCAACTCAGTGTTGGACGAGGAGGATCCTTTTGCTGATTGCGATATGGAAGAAGACTACTACCATTGACGATGAATAGTCGTAACTTTAACTTTAGTAAATGACTTCTCTTAGCTACGGCAAAATCAATATAAACTTTCGTTTGTCGTTAACTGTATGCTACAAACAATAGGCTATTCACTTTTTTAGGGGTGGGCGGGGGCGCCCGCTATGCTGGACACTGCGCATGCTCGAAGTAGCACCACACCCAATTATAAGTGATGCTGACTAGCTAAAATAAATAAGCCGCGCCCTTGTTTAACTCGCGCCCTCGAATAACTCGCTACCCGATGCCGTGCCTTAAAAAAATAACTCGCGCGCGAGCTATTCGAGTGAATACGGTAATACATCAGCCATGTTCTAAAAATAATATATAACCCCCACCCCCCTAACAAAGGTTAAAATTTTTGACACCTAGTGTGTTGTTGAAGCAATCATTAAAAAAAAAAAAAAAAAAAAAATTGCTGCTGTGCATTTACACTCCCATAATTAGTATAGCTTATTGTCCTTGATTCTATTGGATGTATGTGTGTGTGTGTGCATGCCTGTGTGTATGTGTGATGATGCATTTTGTGTGCAGTATATGATAGCTCAGGTGAGTATTTATCTCATTGCTTTTAGCATACCAGCATTTGGTACATGTCACAAGTTGTACTTATAACTTTTTGGAATCTGACTTTGAGTATTCTGCAATACACATAATATCAAAGGTGTGAAGCATTGTCTGTTGTTACAATGATAGAGTAGTCCATTTCGTGCTAAAATAAACAAGCAACGTCACATTGTGAAGAATTCCCCAAACATTTATCTTAAAGGCAACAACAATTTTGTTTACAGCAGATGGGTTATTATTTTCAGCGGATGTGTTAGCACATTTTGTCAATAGTATTTTGCATGATTGCATAGCTACCTTTGTATCAATTGAGTTACCCATATCTTGATTCATGGTGTGTCTACTGCAGGTTGCAGGTAGATCGCAGCAACAGCAGGTTGCAGGTAGATCGCAGCAACAGCAGCAGAGCCCCACCTCCAATCTCCTGGCGGAGAGCATTCAGAACAGCATCAACATGTTTGTGAAACGTCTTCACGAGTTGAACAACAAGGGAGGCAGCATTGCCACTGACCCTGTAGTCTTGTCCCTGTACCAGAACCTCACAGCCATGCAACCTCAGCTACTCAAACAAATAGATGACATGCAGCTGCAGAAGGGTGAGTTGGCTGTATGATGAGCAGTTGGTATCTTAGGTGTGATGATGAGCGATTGGTATTACGGGTTCAGAAGGTATTCGGATATGCGAAATGTTCAGTATGCCAAAATGTAACATTTTAATCCGTGGCATGTATTATTACACTGTAATTTTTTTTCAGCAATTTCGTTCTTTAAATCTAAAGAAGTGTCCATCTTTGTTTAGCTATTGACGAAGGTGTTGCTAACAGAACCATACTTCAATTTAAAAAAATACATTGTCTGGCGCCATGCATTTTTATAACAAGGACACTTTACCTGATTTAGAGACTCTTAATGAATATGGGCCAGATACGTGAGGGTCTACTGCATTGAATTTTTTTGTAACATTCATTAGGTATGTGTTTTTTTTTGTTGTTGTTTTCTCCCAAATGATACAATGTTAACAACTAAATTCTGTACACTTGCCATCTATACATGTAGCTTTTATCTTTATTTATTTATTTTTACAGCAAAGCAAGTGGAAGTTCTCAATAAATTGAACGAGGCTAAGGAGGCTCGTGTAACCCTGAACAAGATGCGACGGGATCACCAGGACAAGGTGAAGCAGATGGAGCAGGAGCAGGCTATGCTGGCCCGCATGCAGATGGAGCAGAAACTAGCTCTGCTACGTCAGCAGAAGCAGGAGCAGATGGAGTTCCAGCAGAACTTGCAGCAGAAGCGACTGGAAGTGCTGCAGACTCAGCGAATAGAATATGAACAGAAAGTTGTGGCACAGAGGGAGTTAGAGAGAAAACAATTGATTGAGCAGGAACAAAAGGTCATCCAACACCAGTTTGGTCCATCAGTCATACACTCTTCTGCTCCTAATCAACACCAGCCTCCACTTCCAGGTGCTTCTCCACATCAATCACCTCAGATGAAGCGTCCCATTCAGCAGCAACCGAGCAATAACTTTCAATCTTATCCGGGTCAGGCTACGTCCATGTTGCCCCCGCCTCCTTCCTTGAGGGCTCCGTTGAGTACTATGGACCCTTCCTCACTTTCAATGCAGTCGTTGTCTCTGCAACAGCAGCAACAGCAGGCCCCACCTTTGCCTTCTAAGGCAGATTTGTCTATGTCTGGATCAGTGGATGTGGGTGTCCCTCCTCCGTATAATCCAGTTAGCGTGCCATATTCTCTCCAGGATCCTCTTCCAGCAAGCAACCCCCAGTATTCCATTCAGTCCTCCACTTCCACCATGCCACAGTGGAATGGCAATCAGTCTCAGCTCCCTCCCTCTAACACTGGGTTTCAGCAGCAACAACCACAGCAGCAGCAACAGCTTGGTTCTGTGGCAGCTGTAAACAATGGATACAGCTCAATGCTTCCACAAAGTTCCAGTCATGATTCTGTGCAACCTCAGTACAGTATACCTCCTCCTCAGCCAAATTCGACTATGCAGCAACCGAACTACACCTCTGTCCATCCTTCTGGAATCAGTCAGCAGCAGCAGCAGCAGCAACCGATGGTGCTTCAGGGCAATTACGGCGCTTCAGATCCTTCTCAATATGGCCAAGACTTGCACTCTGATCCTTCCAGTGGAGTAGCTGGTGCCATGTCGATGTCTTCATCTCAGCAGTCCCAGATGGGGTCCTCTGTAGTGATGCCCATGGGTACTCACCACCCGGGCATGGGACAGGTACCCATGGGGGGTCCACCGCCAGTTGGGACTCAGCCTATGGGACTGCAGCAGAGCCAAATGCACCCACAGCAGGGCCAGATACACCCACAGCAGGGCCAGATGCACCCACAGCAAGGTCAGATGCATCCACAGCAGGGCCAGATGCATCCACAGCAGAGCCAGATGCATCCACAGCAGAGCCAGATGCATCCACAGCAGAGCCAGATGCATCCACAGCAGCAAGGCTACGGCAGGCAGGAAAGCGAGCCTCCACTTATTTCCTTTGATTAAGTTGTGGACTTGACATCTAACTTTGCTAAATTATTTTGTGTTGACTGTGATTGTAAAGTGTTATTTGTTTGTTTTTAATCACACAGTGATGTCCGTGATTGTAGATTTCAAGATATTGTCTTCAGTTTACACTTATAACTATATTGATATTTCAGTCTGAAGTAGTTTTGTTCTGTAGTGGCTTACATGTACTACAGAAATAGCAACTTTAATAGCTCAATGCTCACTTAAATGATTCAATGGGTACAAGATTATAAAACAAATTAGTTTGGTTATTTTTTCTGTTGGTTGCATTATATTATTATTAGTGTTTATTTTGGGCTTATACCATTTATTGAAATTTTTAGTTATTCAAAGCCTTTTAGTGAAATAATTAAGTAAACATTTGATTATCAATTTCATAACACATAGTTTGATAGCATTTCCAGATATTGACAGTAGGTGATAATTTGGATGGCTGGTCATTAGGACCTGCCCAAACCCAGCAGCTTTAACTTAGTAATGAAGATCTACCTTATAACCACATATCTAAAAGTTTATATCCTTTTTTTGTAAAAGAAAAGAAAATACCATTGATTTTCTTTTATAATTTTGACTGATTATTCTCATTTTACCTTTATTATTCTTAAATGTTTAATTATATTATTCTAGAATTATTCCAGAAAAAATGCTAGCATAATCTTTTGTGCTGGCCACTGTTAATAATTCCAAAATGAGAAAAGTTTGAAATACTGGAAGCTCTGTCAGCTCAGGATTATGCTGACCAGTTTCTTCAACTTGAGTAATTTACTATCATAGTGCATCAGAATTGACAAAAATGTAAATTATTACCAACCACTGCAAATTTAAAGCATGTTTTTTTTTTGTTAATTCCCTAATCTACGTACATTTCCCTCCAAATGTCTGGTAAGGTTTCTCACAATTGAACTTTTTCAGCTGCTGTAGTATGGGGACATTCAAGGTTTTCACTGAAAGATTAGCTAGCTATTTTGAATCTATGTGACAGTCTATGGGAAAAGGGGGCACTTCACTTAAACCAAAAAAATTGAGTTTTTTATGCTAATAAAAAGCTACAATTTATCTCAACTTAGTGCTAAAATACTGGAGGGTAAAACCTTCGACGCGCAGAGAAACTGGCAGTTGAACTAGGCTATTTTCAGCAAAGCAATTGAATTAGAAATCGAGAAAACATAAATTGAATTTCCACTTCCGGTATAATTAATGTTTCCGTATACTTAACGGCGTACTCCGCATACGCAATTAAATCGTACAGCCGCTTTTTAACGGCGACTAAAGAAGTTTGCGTAGAGTTCTTTTTAGCTTTCGGAGCGTCTCACAGCCAGTCATGTCGGAATCCTTGGCTACTCTACTCCATGTAGTGGTAAACTTTCAACCAGAGGTAAGCTGTAGATTGCATGCACTATTCTCAAAGCTATGCCTTTTTTTTTTTTAGCTTGTTTGAAACTCCGCCCATTCCCCGTTTATTGTACTTCGAGAACGAGAGAGAATAAAAAGTAGCTTGTCTTTCCACGGCACGCTTGGGGTCTTTTAAGTTGTTTCAGCATTTGAAATTTGGCGTAGACTTAGAGTAAGGGTCACTAACACTAATTCTGCAAAAAACAAAAATAGGAGAAAGAAAGAATTTTTCCTATGACTTACTTCTGGAGCCGATATCTCAATTTCAATTTTTGAGTGAAGTGCCCCCTTTTCCCATAGACTGTCACCTATATTGAGTAATTCAGTATAACAGCATGTGACACTGATACTTTTACTCATTCATTTCATAACATAGCAACTTTATATAGGTACCGCAATCATCACTATTTCACTTATTTTTAATTGGAACAACAAGAGAATGATAAGAAAATTTATGGAATAATGTACTATTCTTTTGGAATAATAATTTTTTAGAACAAAAAAAAAAGAAAGAAAAATTTCGAGCATAATCCAGCAGGCCCTATTGGTCATTCACAGTCTGTCTTAGATGTCAATTTTGACTTTATGAGCCAGCTATGTTGCATCAGGGAATCAGCAAACAAAAACAACCAGCCAAATTGCCATCTCAATAACCTCCAGCAAAATTACCATCTAAACATCCCATCTTTGAAGGAACTGGCAAAACTACAAATTTGTATTCTGCGATGACTTCGATAGATTGAAATAAAAGTTTAATGCTTCTTTTTCTCCATAAAGAGCCATTTTTCAGTATTTAATGCAATAAAATTAACTAAAAATAGCTATAGAGGTTATTCACGTTGGGCGTGGTCTTGCCTTATCGCGTAGCAACAGATCCACGTGGCCATTTTGGGTGGCAGAAGCTGTACAAGTGTACGGGTGGCAGCGTAGCAATGACTAGTATATACTTCGGTACTCTTTCGGTAGAGGATCAGCAGCACTACAGAAGGAAGCTAGCACTGCTGGGTAATATTGAAGATCCATACTTAATGTGGGAAAAGCCAACACTATCGGTGAGCACCAGTTTAGATTGGTATGAATGGCCCGATGTTGAATACCCAGACATCTACAACTATTTGATTGAAACTCCAAGCTTGTACACCAAAGAAAGTCTAAAAGCATACAAGAGTCTCGATGGCTACAAGTACTATTGTGATGGATGGGTTAGTAAAGTCATGGTACACAGTATAGTTAACAATGACACTTTCCTTGCTACTTGTTTGGTGCGTCATTCTCAAAGTTTATCAGCTTCGCCTTTGAAGCCTTGGGTAGGTATACAGCAAAATGGTTGTGTTCGTGCTGCACATTGTACGTGCATGGCAGGTCTTGGGGAAGCATGTTCCCATGTTGCTGGACTTCTTTTTGCTTTGGAGCAAAATACTAAAATGAAAAAACAGACATCTTGCACTTCTCTTCCGTGCTCATGGCTACCTCCTTCTTTTCAAAATGTTTCGTATGAGCCAATAGCTAAAATTAATTTTTCTCTATCTAAGCTAGGGGATACTACTAGAACTGAAGGTAGCTCCAGTTCTGCAGCAAGTAAATCAGTCAAAGTTAAGGAACCATCTGAGCTTGAAATAAGTAATTTTTTTACAGCCCTATCAAATCTTAAAAGTAAGCCTGCTATTCTTGCACTTGTTCCCGAATTTTCTGAATCATATGTTCCCTTAGTAAAAAGTAAAAGAATTCCAAAACCATTATCAGCTTACTATAATCCAGATTATTTGAGTTTAAGTTATCCGGAACTGCTTTAAAAATGTGAAGAGTTTTATGAGTCATACACTGTTAGCGAAGATCAGGTGAAGATGGTTGAAGAAGTAACTAGAGGTCAATCCAAATCTAAATTATGGTTTCAGCAAAGAACTGGCAGAGTAACAGCCTCACGTCTTAAATCAGCTTTATCTACTTCGCTAGCTAAGCCATCACAATCAATAATTAAATTAATTTGCTATCCAGAGAGTAGTAAGTTTTATTCAGCTGCGTGTACTTGGGGCTGTAATCATGAAGGACCTGCCCGTGAAGCATATGTTGCTCAATACAAGAGTAAGCACGAACGATTTATGATTTCTCGTAGTGGTCTTGTTTTAAATAGTAAATATCCATTCATGGGTGCGTCACCTGATGGAATTGTTTCGTGTCAATGCTGCGGACGCGGTGTACTTGAAATAAAGTGTCCATATTCCTGCAGGAACAAAACATTATCTGAATTTGAAGGTGAAGTTTCTTTTTTAGAAAAATCACAAGAAGGGAAAATGGAAATAAAACGCACCCACAGTTACTATTATCAACTTCAAATGCAAATGAAATTTTGTAACACTATTTATGGCGATTTCATTGTGTATACTAATCAAGATTTATTTGTGCAGAGGATTGCAATTGATGACAAGTTTATTACAGAAGCCTTACAAAAAGTGCAACCCTTTATCAAAATAGGAATTTTGCCTGAAGTCTTAGGAAAAGTTTTGACCAAGGAACCAACGTGTATAGAACATGGCAATTCTCAGTTTGAAACAAAGGATGATGTCTGGTGCTATTGTAAGAGAGGTGAAGAAGGAAATATGATAGCTTGTGATAACAGCAGTTGCCCTATACAATGGTTTCATCTGCAGTGCTTGAAATTGTCTCTTGAAGACGTACCAAAAGGGAGTTGGTATTGCAAGGAATGCACAGCATTTATCAACAAAAAGAAGAGACACAAATCTGGCCATTAGTATCAGTTTGTCATGCCATGTTATTTAACTTTTTCAATTTTGTTTAACAATATTCATCCATTAAAATCATCAAAGTATTAATTATTGTAAATGAAACATTAAATGAACAAAATATAATTTCAATGTGTATCCATATGTAATATTTTGGTGATGCTAGTTAGATGAAACAACAGAGTCACATACATTGCATAGAGCACACGCAATTGTTACAATTTTATCAATAGTGCTGTATTTTGCATCTTTGTCGCACATTATCATTTTTATTGGTAAAGTCGACTGCAGGATAGAATATTTTTGCCGAACAACACCAATAATGCGTTCGACATGAATTCGAACTTGGGACAAATTCCTAGCCGTGTCTACTTCCAATTTACTTAATTGAGTTTTTCCTCTTGTAAATGGAGGCAGTTTAACTTCAGCACAAAACATGGCTGCACTTTCTTGAATAGTGAAACCACGATCAGCCAGGATAATGTCTCCAGGTAGAAGTTTTTCCAGGAGTCCACAATGCTCTGTGATGTGCACATCAGAAGCTCTACCACCCCATCCCTGAGATATAAAAGAAATGGTACCTTGTGGTGTGATACCAATGAGGAATTTAACGGTGTTATGTTTCTTGTAGTTTGACCATGTTTGTGCTCGAGCTTTTAGGTTACTGGGTCTCTCAATAAACACTTCAAAACAATCAACTACTACCACGCAAGATCTAAACTTCTCCTTAAAAGCCATGGGCATAGTCTTCCATAACATTTCTCGCTCGGGCCACATAATAAGAAAGGAGAGCTTCACAAACAACCTGTCAATCCAATAATTGAAGTACCTTGAGACTGAAGATTGACTGATATTAAACCGATACGACAAATCGACATCTCCCAAATTCAGCCTCAGTTTCATCAAAGTCAAAATAAATTGATTAAATAAAGACAGAGCAGACCGATCATCTTCTTGAATACCATTAACCACTAGATCATAAACAGCTTTGAGCATATTAGTTGAAGGTAATCCAGTATAATACTTCACCTTGGCATCAGAGTCTAAACTGAAGCTTGACCTCACAACTTGATGTGACTGCTGAACCTGATCTCTTTCCCTCTTTAAGCACTCAATTTCTTTCTTCATCCCATCCACTTCCTTCTGGATTATTGCCAAACTCCCCTTCAATTCAAAATTAACTTTTTTGTGACCTTCACTTTCTTGCTTGAGCTGAACAACTGTATGCTCCAGATTATTTATGTCCGCCACGCTCATGTCAGTGCAGCTAGAAACACCACTGTATGGCTCACAGTATGCGGAACCATTGCCTTCCTCATGAAGTGTCAGAAGTGACTGGGCCGCATCAAGCCTCGATGTGTTTTCCAATCGTATCTTGTTAGTATGTTGCCCCCTATCAAACCTTGCTGCATTTCTTACTAACCTTTTCTTTACTGGAGAAGCAGTAAAAGAGAATAAAGTGGGAACGTAATCTGGAGAAAGAGGATTGTTACTCTTTTCACCTGACATAAAGTGAGCACTGCAAACCCTGCTAGATTCTCCTGGTTGCCAATCCTTTCTGTTTATAGCCGCCACCCACCTTGGCTTCCTTTCAGCATCTTGAGGAAATCGATAAAACTTTAGTGTGGAATCTTTGGAGAACCTGTTCGTACACCCAACTGCACAGCAACTCTTTACCATTTTAGCTACTTGAGGTCGTCTTTTTGCCACCCAAAATGGCGCCTGGTATGAATTACGCGGTAGTGACACGCCCACTGAATAACCTCTATAGTGGCTTCCAGAAATTGACAGTTGATTGTAGTCTAGATGGTTTGCTCCTTTAAATGTTAATTATGCTAGTTCATAATTGTAGATGGGAATGTTAATGGCTATTTGTGTAGATGGTAATATTGACTTGATTAGAAGGTAATTTTGCGGGTTTAGTCATTGAGATGGTAAATTGGCTGGTTGTTTTTAGATGGTAATTTGGCTGGTGGTATTGAGATAGTGGCTGGTACCCTCTGAAAAGTAGTGAAATAACTGCCTCAAATTTGTATTCTGCGATGATTTTATCTGAATTTATTCCATTGTTCCTGTCTCTGAGGTATTGGTTGATCCTGTCAATGGCTTCATTCTTGACTCATTCAGTGCAGACACTACTTCATAGGTCCCCACAAAAAATCTCGCAATCCTGGAAGATCTAAAATAGAACAAGTAATATTTGAGACTGATAAACTGTATAGATTCTTTATACTTTGGAAACATTTCAATTTTGTAGAAAAATATATTGAACATGTACTCTCAGTCTAAAACGTATCTGCTACGTTCTGTAGTGTAGCGTTTACTAAAGTAGCGTTTACCACAGAATATAGCTCTTGCGTGCGAACCCCTTTATCGAACTGTTGCGCTTAGAATAAATACTGTTATGGAATACTATATGTACGTCCGTATGCTTTGGTAGGTATGCGTCTCATCCCTACCCAACTTTACCAATGATTGGTCTCGCATAGCCAGACTACTCTTTATCAATCCTAACCGTTAGCGTTTATTATTGGTAAAGGGTCGGGCTATGCATGACTACCCATGATTGAAGGTTAAAAACAACAACAACAACAACAACAACAACAACAACAACAACAACAAAAGGTAGTTATTTTGTCAATAGATTCTGTTGAATTATTTTCAACATAGCCAGACTACTCTTTATCAATCCTAACCGTTAGCGTTTATTATTGGTAAAGGGTCGGGCTATGCATGACTACCCATGATTGAAGGTTAAAAACAACAACAACAACAACAACAACAACAACAACAACAACAACAAAAGGTAGTTATTTTGTCAATAGATTCTGTTGAATTATTTTCAACATAGCCAGACTACTCTTTATCAATCCTAACCGTTAGCGTTTATTATTGGTAAAGGGTCGGGCTATGCATGACTACCCATGATTGAAGGTTAAAAACAACAACAACAACAACAACAACAACAACAACAACAACAAAAGGTAGTTATTTTGTCAATAGATTCTGCTGAATTATTTTCAACATTCTGATAGAGTCTGGCTACAGGAGACTACTTCTTCTCCAACCCCATGTTTGGTCTGGTTAGAGAGAGACTACTGAGCTACAATACAGAGCTACTGCAATAAACCAACAGGAAGCCAATTTATTCTAGAATATATTTTCTGTATTAACTAGCAGCTACTTTACTCGTAAATCCACAACAAGGTTAGTAAGTAATAGCAAAACAGCCAATTATTATGTTCGCAAGAAACCCAAACTTCGGGTTAATTAACACAGTTTTGGAAGTTAGAACGAGAAAATTTGCTATCATTATAAATACAAATTTCAGCCGAGAATGACTGAATCATAATTAAAAGGTTAATAAAGTTCGTGATAAAGGCGCCCAGTTTTTATTATTACACCATAGGAGAGCAAAGTTCGTATTTTGAGAAAATTTGCTATCATTATAAATACAAATTTCAGCCGAGAATGACTGAATCATAATTAAAAGGTTAATAAAGTTCGTGATAAAGGCGCCCAGTTTTTATTATTACACCATAGGAGAGCAAAGTTCGTATTTTGAAGTTCAACATGTTTTCCTGGTGTCCTGGTTGAATGAAAGGTCTACCCTGTGGGACTTGCATGTAAATCTTAACTATGCTGAAAGAATTAAGAATTTAAACTAGACATACACATAAAATTTTAACTGTTAACTTCTAGTAAATAGCTACTATTTGATTATCTATGAGCAATTGTAAAAATTCAATTTACATACACTTTGTTTAAGTTACTCATTTAGTTAGCCATGATATGCATTAATAATGAGTTTAAAATTGAAAATTGTTGAATTGTTCTTAAATATTCAGCTATAAAAAATGATGATATTTAGGTGATAATTTTGGTGGTTCATATGGTAATTTTGCTGGGTGGGTAAGATGACAATTTTGCTGGTTACTGTTTAGATGGTAATTTTGCTGGATGTTATTTAGATGGCAATTTTGCTGTTTGTCCTTTAGATGTTAATTTTGCTGGTTATTATTTAGATAGAAATTTTACTGGTTGTTGTTTAGATGGTAATTTTGCTGGATGTTACATTGTTTAGATGGTAATTTTGCTGGATGTTATGTTGTTTAGATGGTAATTTTTGTTACGTTGTTTAGATGGTCATTTTGCTGGATGTTACGTTGTTTAGATGGTAATTTTGCTGGATGTTACGTTGTTTAGATGGTAATTTTGCTGGATGTTATGTTGTTTAGATGGTAATTTTGCTGGATGTTACGTTGTTTGCTGGTTGTTGTTTAGATGGTTATTTTGCTGGAAGTTGTTTAGATAGTAATTTTGTGTTGTTGTTTAGATTGTAATTTTGCTGGGTTACCCTGCTTGTGTTGGCTTTAGTAAGTGGTAGACACTAGTTGAATGAATATTAGTCTTCAACAGGTCGATGTGTGTCTAGATATAAATAAAAAATAGGTATTGAATATATATATTTATTCCACCTTATCTTCATCTGTCTCTCTAATAGCAGGGCAGGGGTAGGGAGTAGCCCTTCTTGTTTGGTGGCGTAGCCAGACCCTTTACCAATTTGTGTAGTCTGGCTACGCGCGGCTACGCGAGACTACTTCTTCAACCCCCATGTTTGGTGTCTGGCTAGCGAGAGACTACCCAGCTACGAATACAGCTAGTTAGCTAGTTGCTGTTTAGATGGTAATTTTGCTGGATGTTATTTAGATTGTAATTTTGTTGTTTGTTGTTTGATGGTAATTTTGCTGGCTGTTGTTTAGATGGTAATTTTGCTGGCTGTTGTTTAGATGGTAATTTTGCTGGTTGTTAGATGGTAATTTGGCTGGTTGTTAGATGGTAATTTGGCTGGCTGTTGTTTAGATGGTAATTTTGCTGGTTGTTAGATGGTAATTTTGCTGGTTGTTAGATGGTAATTTGGCTGGTTGTTAGATGGTAGAATTTTGCTGGTTGTTGTTTAGATGGTAATTTTGCTGGTTGTTATTTAGATGGTAATTTTGCTGGTTGCTGTTTAGATGGTAATTTTGCTGGTTGTTAGATGGTAGAATTTTTCTGGTTGTTGTTTAGATGGTAGTTTTGCTGGTTGTTGTTTAATGGTAACTTTGCTGGTTGCTATTTAGATGGCAATTTTGCTTGGTTTTTATCATGCTCATGTTGTCTTTAGTAAGTGATGGACACAAGTTGGATGAATATTAACATCAATAGGTTGATGTGTGTCTAGATATAATAACAATAGGTGCTAAATATTATTGCAAGAATATACACTACATAATATATTTCTGTTACATTAAGAAATTAATATAGTTTATCTCACCTTGCTACAAATATAGCAGGATGAACTCCTTCAATGCAATAGATGGCTATGAAAGTAGTGAATATTAACCGGCTCAAAATTTGTATTCTGCGATGATTTTGTCTGGATTTATTCCATTGTTCCTGTCTCTGAGGTATTGGTTGATCCTGTCAATGGCTTCATTCTTGACTTCATTCAGTGCAGACACTATTTCATAGGTCCTCACAAAAAATCTCACAATTCTGGAAGATCTAAAATAGAACAAATAATAAAAAGACTGATACTTTTAATAGATTCTTACTTTGGAAACATTTCAATTTCGTAGAAAAAATTACTAATTTGTGCTCTCAGTCTAAACGCATCTGCTACGTACTGATGTGTAGCGTTTGTAAAAAATAGCGTTTACCACAGAATACCTCTAGCGTGCGAAACCCTTTACCGAACTTTAGTGCTTTGAAAACAGTTCTTGAATACGTCCGTTGGTCAGTAGGCGTTTCGTTCCCTTATTATGAGCATAAATAATCTGTGTGCCACCCCCCATCTGATGCTCTCATTTAAAAGGTAAGTCCAGTGAAAAATTGTCACTATGAATGCCTTCAAAACCTCCCTGGTGTGCGTGAGCACTTTGTCAATAATTGTTTGCCACCTTCTACAGAAATAGAACTTAAAAAATGAAATTAAAATACATTGATGATACAATAAATGGGTCTTATCAGCCAGTAAAGTTGTCATACAGTTACATATTGGTTAACTGTACGAAAAAGAAATGTTTATTGTAGTTTGTCTGTTTCTAAGTCCCCAAAGACATTCCCACAGATGGTAAACAAAGAAGGGCCTGGATTTGGCAGGTAAAAAGAACAAGAAATAAGTGGGATGGTCCCATGATCACACTGCATCATGCAGTATTTATTTTACTGTAAAATTTGATACCATGCCCATTCTGTCAGAAGAAATGGGTTAAAAAAAGCTTTAGTCATTGTTTTTCCTACAATTTTCCCAGGGTAGGTCAGAAGAAATATGTTGTTGCAATTCCTTTCACAATTTGTATCCACAATAACTCTATAGAAGGTACCAAATTTTAGGTGGATGTGGTTTCAAAATACTGTACCTGTGGATATTCATTACTTTGCTAAAATATTTATGGTGAAGAGTCTCCTATCAAAGGGCAGTACTATGCTTCTTTATGTCAGGTGTTTTCTCAAAAAGATTGTTATACTTTTGCACATGAGGTAACCAAAGTATACCCAAGAAGACAATAATCTAAAATTTAGTTAAATGGTTATTCTAATGTCTATTGAATCATGCTGCTTGAATTACCGAAGCTGTGAATCATTTAAACTTGCCAGCATAATTAAATGGTGATTAAAAAATCTAAACAAAATCATTATCATGACAATCTGTGTACATTACACTATATGAAATTACAGAAAAATAGAACTGAATGATTTCTTAATTCTGGTGTTTCCATTCCATCCGCCCATCACATAAATTTCATTCAATGTTATGATGCAGTTACAGTTAGATACTGCCTGTGGCAATTTGGCTGCTGGAATCCAGGCATTTGTCTCGGCCATATAGCACTGAATGGTGGACATGAGCTTGTTACTCTCCATTTCAACACCACCGACCGCCAATAAAGTTCCTCCGGTAGTGAGTGGACTGGATGAAGTACAGTTGAGTGAAGGCAACTTCTTCCATGCACCACTCTCTGGCATCTCTTGTGAAGCTAAAGACTCTAAAGATACACTGTACACATCAGGACTAAAACCCACATCATTACAGTATCCTCCCATAAGGTACCAGGTATCTCCTATTGTGATGGATTTCATTCGTCTCCATGGAATTGGTGTACATGGACCATTGGACCACTGCATGTCGCACATATCAAGTATTTCAATATCTTGTAAACAGTCTCCTTGGTAACCACCACCTGCCACCACCAAGTAATGCTTGTATGAAGTAGCTGAAGGCTCACTGTGAGGTTTTAGCATAGAAGGGAAGGGATGTGTCCATTGCTTGTCGATAAAATGCCACTCCCCTAACTTACTGCTGGCTGAATTATTTTCTAGTCCCCCAACCAGCACTAGTTTTCTGTCAATGGTGGTCATAGCAAACCTTGTAGCACTGTAAGGTGGTAGAGAGTGCCACTGGCGGGACCGTATGCTGTAGGCCATTACTCTATGATCATCTCCATCCCTGTCAGTATATCCTCCTCCAACATAAACTGTACCATCTATCTCCACAGATTGGATATATCCACTCATAGCCATTGGGATGTCAGGACCATGCTTCCAGTCTGTTTTGAGTGGAAATGGCACTTGATGATTTTTCTGTTTAGGAAGAAATAAAGCATCACAACAGCAACAAAAACTACTACTACTTCATTAATAATTATATAGTCAAGATAAAAATTAATATTTTTTGTTTTAAAAGAGCATCAACCTATCCATAAAAAAAAGTAATTGATTTTTATGAATGATACAGATAGGAAATAGAAGCAGTAAAGAAAAAACAACAAAAAAAACAAAAAACAAAACAACAATGAAGGATATCATGTGCAAAATTGACTGCAGGAATTATAGCTTAAGTCGTAGCAGTCATCTTTTATTCAAAATTCCTCTGTCATTCTTAAATTGCTGCATTCAAATGCAGGTATTGCATTCATACTGAACAAGTTAGCCTGAAGTAGTACACAGAATAAAGAAATTTACAAAAGTAGAATTTTAATAAGTGATTATGCTTCTGTCTGACTTTTCCTCTATAGCTAATTTCACATTATACCCACCCATATTTCTGATTCAGCATAAAAAATAAGAAAACATCAACAATTCAGTTTGGATATAGGTCTATTCTGTGTGTGTAGAAGGGTCTTTGTGTAGGTGTAAGTGTGTATGGGGTCCTGTGCAGCAATAGCACACCTAGCCAGACCTTCATTATGTTTTGCGTGTGCAGGAGAAAGTTTAAGAGGAGAGGAGATATATACAGTCTCTTCTGTGATGGCAGTCAAATGCAAGTTCAAGCCACATACAGGATTTTAGCTTCCAGCATACACAAAGCATGTGAATATTTCTTAGACTAGGGAATCTAAGAAGGCATTTTCGTTATTGCAAAGCTAATCAATTGTAATCATAATATCCAGAGCATCGCTCTAGGATATCGCTATTGTCAGCTGATGGGCAGCTGAAGGCTAAATATGTGTGATTGTGTATTCTATTGGCTTTATTTGGTTCTGTCCATTTAAGACAAAATAATAATATATAATTACTTACAAGAATAATTTAAAGGAATATCAGTTAATAATTACACACCTTAAGTTGTAACTGGTGTTGCCTGTGTGATTGCAGTTGCATTTGAAGTTTTTCTACTTCATTTTCAAAAGAACATGTCTGAGCAATACATTCTTCACAACGGTTTTGTAGTCCTCTGTTGTTCAATTTCAGTTGATCTATCTCTACTTTTAGTCTGTGAATGTCATCTGTAAGCTCATCTTTCTCCTTTTCTAGTTCTATTTTGTCATGTTTGCTTTCTTCAACAATTCTTTCCCTGTCAGCATTTAGTGAGCTTCTTTCATTTTCCAGCATGGCACATGTGGCTATTAATTCTCCTACGTCCATTTCTAGTCTTGCTTCAGATGCCTGATAAGAATACAAATTACCAATTAAATTTAGACAAATGAAAGGTATGTAGCCTTACCTGGAGTTGGCTAATCAATCTGTCCTTCATTTTGAGTTCTATCAACAACAGGATGTTGCTAACATCGAGTTGAGTTCCCATAAAGCCTCCATGTTTGTTATCTATCTCTAGTTTAATAGCTTGCAGTCTTCTTAGAAGTTGTTGACTGGAGGGTCTTGTTTGTGAACTATTATGGAGGCATTGAGTTACTAGCTGGACAAGAATGGGATAACACCCATTGAATTGCTGCTCCAATTTCCTTATGTAGACACCACGCCGCTCCACTTCAGTGCAACCAATCAGATGACCAGGATTATTGGGGTCAGAATAATTTGCAGAAAGGAGGTGTCCAGGAAAATCCTATAAATATATACATTTGGAAAAGCTGTTGTATTAAATTGTTCAGGCTCCTGTTGAAAATTTTCTTACTAAGAGACCAGCCATATCATTATTTCATTGCTGAGTTAGATTGGATGTATTAGACTATGATAGCATTCCCACCCTTTCCCCCCCCCCCCCCCCCCCCCACACACACAACACACTACACACAACACCCCCCATTGAGCTATACAAATACAACTTGTTTTGAATTCTGTGCTTGTAATATTATTTATTTATTTAGCTACCTGGATAAGAATGAACAAACAAAGATGTCCAAATGAGAATACATCTAGAGATGGTCCATAACTAGGGCTTTCGCTCAATGCCTCTGGTGGCATGTACACTGCTGTCCCTGGTGCCTTTGTCAGAGTTTGAACTGCCTTATCTGATCTCAAGATCCTGGAATTGCCCAAGTCTGAGATTTTAGCAGTCAGAGAAGTAGTAAGAAGGACATTTCTGGCAGTGAGGTCTCTATGGACTATAGGAGACGCCATACTGTGCAAATATACAAGTCCACTGCACGTATCAGTAATAACGGCTTTTATTGTAAGTGGAATGGTTGGTGCATTTTCTAGAAGGTCATTAACACTCATTGTAAGACGCTCCATCACAAGGAGAGGTATATTAGAATCTTCCAAGAAACACAGGCCAAGGAACTGCGTTACGTGGGGATGTCGCAGATTTGCCATGAGTTGACATTCTTGTCTGTATGTCTCTATAGTCTCTTGAACTACTTCATTACCAAGATTCAGCAATGGCTCATGCATGCACTTAGCAGCACATGAAGTTTGTCTGTATTCCACCTAATATGTACAAAAATAAACATTTCTTGCTTGCCCAGTGAGAAGCACATCTAGCAAGGGACTTATCACTGCCCATGGCTTTGTGCTATCATACAAGGTTACTCTATTAATTAGGAATGCACTGGCTCCCAAAAAAGCCTAATATGCTAATTGGAAGCCATGACTTATCTATCAAACAAGTCCCTTACATATGTTTTAGTCCGCATATCTATTGAAAAGCTCTAAAGGTATTGAAGCCACCCCCGTTCATTAAAGGTTTCCTTCTGCTATTCAGACAAATCTTCTAATTATTAGATTATCTTGTTGTTGTTTCTAACTTGCTATTGCATTAATGATTTGTCTCCACATATCATGTGTTTTTATCTTTATCAGTATCTTGGGCCGGACCTTAACTTTTGTTCAAATTTACAGATAAAAAAATTCGGGCTATAGTTTGTAGCTACTAATTCATTTCGGTTGAATGACTTTTTATAGACGCATTTATGTAGATGAGTCCAATATTATAATACTTTGGACATCAGTATATTGTGTGAATTTTAAGTCTAAAAGTGTGATATGCAATTACTTAACCAATTTTTTATGATAAGAGGACAAAGTCAACAACAATGACAACAACAACAAAGACAACAACAACAAAAAACAAAAACAAACCAAAATAATCAATTAAGTCTGCACAGGTTTGAATTTAAATACATCTTACATTTTTAAAGAAAAGTTCCTACTTTTCAATTATCATATAGGCAATTTAGTGTCCTTTATTTAATCAGTTACAATATCTCACTTTAGCTACTTACCTCCAATACGGAGCCAAACGATCCAACTCCAAGAGTCTTACCATTAAAAACCACTCCATTTAGGAAATACTGTCGCAATTTAGCATCGTTGAGGAAACTAGATTTGGTTAATTTGGAACCGTCTTGCCATTGTGCAAATCTGAGGAGCACCTGTGTAATGGGAAGCAATAGCTAACAAGCGGGTGTCACAGTACAATCGGTCTGGGCGGTTTTACGGTGTCACTAGCGGACCTGGTCCCCCAACGGATCGCAGCAAATTCGGTCCAACGGCAGGTAATTTGGTCCAATAGTCGACTCTGCAGCCCGTAATCCAAGTCAGTGTCAAATATTGGTCCTTTTTTCCCCGCTGGCTGAGGATACTAAATATGCTATTGGCCTTTGGTAGCCAGCAGAAGGTAATATAAAATAATTAATAATAATAGCTATAACTAAATTATATGGCACTATCGAAAAAATTTCAAATCAGTTGTTGGTGGTATTGGCAATCAATGCAACACTATGGCTAGCCAGACTACAATAGATCTAGCAGTTTTAAGACTTGTACACCCCATTATATTGTTGGACTATGAAGACTTAGTAGGAAGCCAGATAGAATTGGTACGGCCACTATAACCACACCCACTTAACCACACCCACTCATTTAAAAGACAATGCAGTGGTTTCTTTTCATCAAATGAACCGAAGATTTTTAGTTTATGCTCTGTGTATTCAAATGCCACTGTAAGCACACCAAATAATTCAAAACAAGCCATTTAATGATTTTTATAAACAATCATTGTTCATGTCAAATAAATAATATGTTAAATTATAATTATAGCTATTATGTAGAGTGTATATTATTGTATAGCTAATATAGCTACTGGGACATTATTAAGAATGACAAAAACAAACAAACAAACAAACACTTTAAAGAACTGAATTTATTCATCATTAGCTAGCACTTACAGAGCCTGCCTTTTGGGACAGTCATAGCTAGCACTTACAGAGCCTGCCTTTTGTGACAGTCATAGCTAGCACTTACAGAGCCTGCCTTTTGGGACAGTCATAGCTAGCACTTACAGAGCCTGCCTTTTGGGACAGTCATAGCTAGCACTTACAGAGCCTGCCTTTTGTGACAGTCATAGCTAGCACTTACAGAGCCTGCCTTTTGTGACAGTCATAGCTAGCACTTACAGAGCCTGCCTTTTGTGACAGTCATAGCTAGCACTTACAGAGCCTGCCTTTTGTGACAGTCATAGCTAGCACTTACAGAGCCTGCCTTTTGTGACAGTCATAGCTTTTTTCCAAGTATGTGTGGAAAATAACTAAACGAGAAGATTCCTAGTAGTGCAAAAATGGGCATTTTGTAAACCAACACTGTAAAGACCTCGAACTATACGTTTGTTTTTTCAGAAGATCGCTTTGGAATAGTAAACGAAGGACCAGACTGGTTCGGAGTTTCCTAAAATCTTCCAAAAGGCTAAATATAAGCTGTTTAATCCTGGCAGAAGTCATTTCGACCGCTCGATTTCGACCGATCGATTTCAACCGCTCGATTTCAACCGCTCGATTTCAACCGCCCTGGTGCGCGACAACGACACCACGAGATCGAGATCAGGTAAAAAGTAGAAAAATCAATTGACACGCCCCCTTCTTGTTAAAATATTGGTGCCCCACGGCCGCACCGTTCAGACACCCCAACAGAAAAACTTGTTGACCACACAAACATACTCTTTCACTTTGAGGCCAAACATTGCTCATCTGAAACACTGCAAGATGAGCTAAAACCACACCCACTAAATCGGGTGTTAACATCAAGGTAACAGTTATCCTCTGGTGGAAACTAACCCTCTCTTCTCCAACAATAAGACTAACTTTACACACACATTCTTTTATACCTTATTTTAGTTTACCCAATTCTAAAGCATGCCACAGGCTCTCAGAAGATAGCTCCATCGGGAAGGTACACAACACTAGCAAATAAATCCACTTCTATCACTTCAGTGGAGAAAATACCTCTCTTAGTCAGCACCAGCTGCAGAGATACATACCTTGCTTTGAGCTTCAGCTGCTGCATGGCATTAGTATGCCATGGCTAGATAGGAAAAGGAGGGAGAGAGAGGAAGGAGGAATCTGTTAATATCCACCTAGTTAAACCACCTAGCCTTAATTTTTATTATTTTTAAAAAATGATAGTCCTCATCATTGGTAAAGCATACCAGCGTTGACAGTGATATATGCACATATCATGATGTTTAATCTGTTGGTTTTCCTGTTTCCTTGGCAGTTCAGTGTGAGTGGCTATCATCTCAAACATGCCTATACTTGCATTCCCTGCTAAACCTGCAGTCACTCATGAACATGCTGCACCATTGCCACACCTCTGAGAACTTGCGTGGCAGCTAAGACACAGCCATGTTCCAAGCTGCAGCACGCTGGCATCTTCTCAGTCCCACAGGATATGTCTGCTGTATGTGCTCGATTGTCTCTGGCATTTCAGGCACCAGTCCAATGCTTGACCTGTGAAGCATAGAGTCATATGCTGGGGTCCACTCTGGCCCATGATCCCGCCTGTGACTGACACCAGCTAATTCTTAAATGGACCAATCGAAGGCCATTTGTATATAGTGACTGCTGGATTTTGCGATGATGGACTAATACACCATCAGTTTTTGCTGCTCACTGGGGGCGATGTTGCAAGACCACAGCTGCATACACCGCAAAACATTGCATCCACATACAGGGATAGTCTGTCATAGTCAACCCTTTACCTTCCCATTAAAACACACATATATATAAGCAATGCACAAACAGGGTTAAAGTATACAGGGAGATTTGTAGCAAATGAATCTGTTCTTCAAACAATACAGCTATCTTTGGTGTCTTGGGTGAAGAGTAGAAGAAATGATGGTTAGTAGAGCACTTATATGATCTTATGATGCCTTTTTATGCTTATTTATAGAGACAAAGCAGACACAACATTGATTTGTTAATGAATTTATAGGAAGAAATGAAGAAAATTCTAAGGTACAATTTGTTTGACTAAATCATGATTTTAAACTTTTACATCACATACTTTTCTATCCAATTTTACTTAGCTCAGTTATTAAGTTGTATGTCTCGTAATATTGTAAAAATGGCTTTATGAGTCTAAATTTGTATGTGATACATGGTGTCCTCCCCCTCCCCACACTTTTAAACGACTTCCATCACCCCTGAATCATCATTGTTTATTGTTACGCCCACATATAAATTCTTACTTTGACTTTTTTCCTGTGAATTAGTCTAAAGATACTTCTTGAAAATAAAAATTTCTGCTGTCAATATTGACAAGATTTACCTCTCTTCCTGCCAATTCTTTGACTTAGATTTCTGTGTTCCTAGAAGACGTCTATTTTTAACATTAGTTGAGTTTGCACATCAAGCTAAAAGAAAAGAGCAGCTCCCATTGTAGTCACAATGCAGTTGAGTTGTGAGTGTGCAGTAAGTTACGACCAGTTGAGCTGCTCCACGGAGTTTGTTCGAGTTCATTCGCACCCTCCTGAAAGAGGCCAGACCCATACAGAAACAGTAAGCTTTTCCAAGGCAATTTCTTGTAGAGGATAGTTTGGACCTTGAGGATCGTTTGGATCTTGACGATAGTCCTCAAATCATCAATTAATTACTTAAAACTAGCAGCCTTGCTAGATAGTTGTTAGCTAGAGAACAATTTATGATCTGAATTTTTTCAAGTAGTTTAGTGACACGCGTACACAATAAAAGTCTGTCTGCCATGTGGTTGAATTTTCTGAAATCAAGGCACCAAGATTATGCTAGTGCTAAAGTGTTTCAATGTCACAGCACCCAACAAAAACAACTTCCATTTTTAGATCCTAGATCCGCCCATGATGTCTGGGATAATCTTTCTAGTAGAGGCCACATTAGATGCCTGCACCACCACAATTTGACAAGTCTCACGTAGCCAGACCCTTTACCAATGGCAACGTGCAACTGACATTGAGCAAGTTTGCAACTTTCCCCAGCTAATTGGGCTGGGTAGAACAATAGAAAAGACAATAGGGAGGCATTAACGCGTGGGTGGAGTGGTCTAACCCAGAAGTAAGCTAGCACATTGAATTCCGTTCACGAAGCAGGAGCAAAAAATAAGTCGCTAAAATATTAATTAGGCCATATACGCGGGGACTTAGCGCCATCTCCTAGTTTACTGACCGTGCAAACATAACTTACTCCATGTCTGCTGATAGGCTCTTAGTAGCGCAGATCTGGCGCTCTCTCAGTTTCCTCGCTAAGATTGATCAACGTTCTCTGAAAACACTTGCCATGTTGAATGTGCTTGCTGCCAAATCTCATGTGAGTGCAGTCTGACTGCGCTGCGCTATAGAGTATTACTCCTTCTGCAGCTTTTGCCACGCATGCCGGCTACAATTTTGATACATTACATGCTCACTCCTTACTTCCCCATCTCTGTCCTTTAATACTGGCATCAACCTTTATTCAAAATTTTCTGTTAAATTTCCTTTAAATAGAAGTCATTATTCCTTTTTTGTTGGTGTTTTATGGCCCTGATAAGAAACCCTGGTATACCCAAGGTTCTAAAACTGATAATGTAAAATAGCAATAGTGATTTTATTAGAGTACTACTCTGCAGACCAGACCCTTTGTCATCTACTGCAAGGCTATAGGCCTACTAATTGAGAAATGCATACAAAAAATACGATATAGTGTGGTCATTATTCTAATGCAAGTCTTGGTTGGTCGGTTCTAGTGTGGATATTCTATGGACATAACCGTCCACTATGACATGGGCATAAGAGTGAAAAACATGTAGGTCACGCCTGAATCCCCTGCACACATAGGGGCCACTGTCCTCAACTCGGATGTTGTATAAAATGAGCTCATTTAGTTGGGTAGAGTAATTCTGGTTGTAAATATTTATTCCAAACCACTCAGCCCGCTCGAAACTAGTACAGCTTAGTTTCACAGAATTACCTGTAGGAACTTCAATCCAGTTGGGTAACACTTGACCCTGACTTCCCCATAAACGTACTAGAACGTAAAGACTTTTCCGAAAAAAGTAATTTCCGTGGGTTCCTTCGCAAGTGTATATCCCCGATTCATTGTGAAGCAAATTTATGAGTGAAATGTTTTTATATCCTCTCCGGTGCCGCATAGAAATCGTGAATTCGATTTCTGAAAAGGGGTCATTTTTTACATACGGTACGTAGCTCCATTTAACTGGCGAAGAACTGCCGCAATAGATTGTAACTGACCCATTTTCAAAAATATTTACTTTTTCAGGTTTCACAGTCTTTAAATAAAGGGGTATTCGCCGCCAATTTCTGGCACAAATACATGTAAAACAACAGACGATGAAAATGTAGTTACTCCAATGTAGCGCTATGATGAAGTTTGTTTTCAACATAGTTAATACCTACAACTAAACTACATTCACAAACGCATTTAGCTACAAAATTGCGTATAGCGCTCGTAGTCTCGTTAATCAGCCGTTCTTCAAGCGGTAAGGACCAGTGCCAGTGGAATTAGAACATCTGGCAACTTTCCCCACGTTTTCGTGATATCACACCCGAATGAAGCGACTGCAGATTTTACCTACGTCACTCTTACACAGCGACCGCATTTAATTAACTGATGCCAAAGTTTATACCAACAAATAACGAAGAACGTCTCGGTAGGATGAGCATTCTAGTATAGTATCGTTATTCATTCTCCAAGCATAAATGGGTGGGGCCCCACTCCTTTCACACCCAGAACATTTGGTTAACATGACTAAGCCAAGGGAGGATTCTCATTCAGAGGAAAGTAAGGCCAAGTCCCCCTCTCAACAAATGTATCAATACATATAGTCCGAAAACAACTGCACGTTCTTCTAATTATTCCGATAAATTTCATCAGTTTTGACTTTTTATATTTGGGCCCCTCCCTGTAATTAATGCTGGCTCCACCCCTGTAAGTACGCTATAGAGCGATAGGAGTAGAAAATAAATACAAATTACAACTTGAGGTACACTGTAACCCCATTAACATAAAAACACAACTTTAAAATGTTCTACAAGCATCTACATAACTGAGCACCAGTTCCACCAATAAAATGGTATAGAAACATTAGAAATGAGTGCATATGCTCTCACCGATCAGTAATTAACCACTTCCATTCCACATTCTGAGCCTTCCGTTAAGCCTTCCGTTAAGCCATTCGTTACGCCATTCGTTAAGCCTTCCGTTAAGCCATTCGTTACGCCATTCGTTAAGCCTTGCGCACGCCATATCAGCCAAGATTTTCATTCTGCTCACTTCACAGCTATCTTTACCACTACAATCCTCCAGCGTGAAGATCGTTCATTTCTTCGTAGCTTTTCTAACTTGTTGCTGCATAGTGCTCTTGTGACTGCAAGAAGCATACCAAACTAGCCAATAAGATTTGAGAACGCTTTAAGCCCCCTGTTCAGATACCATGTAGCATTAAACTTACGACAGGTCTTAAAGTCGTGAACAGGACAATGACAGAAGCTTAAAAAAAGGAGACAGAAAAAAAAACTCAGGTCACGTACAGTTTGCAACTCAATGATACAGATTTGAGCTTTGTCCTTAAACATTCAAAACAGCTAGGAAGCAAGAAAATATAAAAATATAATATCTGGAAGAGATTTACACTTTATCATCCAACAGCTATGCATGAGAGACTGATAGCAACATCAAATTAAAAAGTAAATGTTTAGTTTGTTATATTTAAATGTTGTTGTTTTTGTTTTGCATAAACAACTTACATAATTTAAAATAGCCTTAATTTGCTTAATTTCAAAAAGTGCATTCAACTTCAATGGACGAAAATTGCAGGACCTAATTTTCTCTGTACGATGGCACGTAGCGATCAGTGGGTAAAGGGTTTCGCTACGCCACATTACCGGTTCACTCCTGTTCACTCAACTGTGTCGCCGGGTAGCTAAGGTACGCACGATTCTCCACTGTATTCACTTTTTAGTATCAACAAAATGTTTCTTTATAGAGTGGTGACATTAATAAGTTTCAAGCTCTCTCTAGTGAGCATAGGTCAGTGTTGTATAATTATTGAGAAGCTAGAGAGCTAGCTATTTTTTATATTTTTTATTTTTGCTATAGCATTAGGAGATGACTGCATGCATGCTCTGAGAAGAAGTTCAGGTACCAGTGATCCTCCATTTAGAGACCGTGACTTTGTTCCCCTACCATCTAGCAATGCAGTTCAGGCCATCATCACCACCTACCAGTTTCACTGTAACTGCAGCATCACTTCATGGGAGACTTATGTGCAGCCTGGAGGATCATTTTATGCTTTTACGAGGTCATATGACCTAACATTCCAGGTGTGGAGACCCTCTCCTACAGTACAAAGTAATGGCTGCTACAGTCTGGTGGGACAGAATGAGTTCACTAGCTTCTCAATCTCTAATAGAGGATTTGCCCAACTGACTCCTACTCCACCCAGTAACCCCATCATAACAGCACAGCCTGGAGATGTAGTGGGATATTACACTAATAGTCGTAGAGGAGATGATGATGGGATACAACTAGAAAGAGATAGTGATTATACTGAAAATATGATCTGGTATCTCAGTCTGTCAGATGGTTCCCTAACATCCAGTGGAGATAATGCTTGTCCCTATCCTATTGGAACTGGGAGATATTTATCTAGTTCAACAGCAGCTGCTCCTATGCTTAGAATAAATTCAGGTAAAGTGACCATCAACCCTGTGCTTGTTGTGTAATAGTTCTAAATATGACATACAGATGTGGCTGAATGTCTTCTTCCCATAACTTTATCACCAATATCATCTGTGGCCACAACTTCATCACCAACATTGTCTATTGTCACAACTCCATCACCAACATTGTCTATTGTCACAACTCCATCACCTACTACTTCATCACCACTATTATCTGCTGCCGGCACCTTATTCCAAACTATTTCCATCGAGGTTCATTCTTCTAGACTGCCTACAACTGCCAACCCAAGTGATATTAGTCCCGGGGGAACAGGATCAAATGCTATTTTCCCTGTTGTCGCGGCGATCTTTTTATTGCTAGTAGTAGCAGTTTCTGTGGCTGCTGTACTTTTATTTGTTGTGACGTTAAAAAGAAAAGCTTCTCTCAAGAAATTCCAAGATCTGAGCAATTTATCAAATAGTGTTTATGAAACACGTAAGTAGCAACTAGAATAACGATGAGTTAGGCATTGCAATAGAGTGTAAAATGCAATATGTTTGCAGTTACCTAAAGGGAGTATTAATTAAATTAGAACCATTTCTGTAATCTTGCTATGCTGGATATGATAAATTTATGCAGCTGTAGATAATGATGGTGAAAAGGTAAAAGCAACACGATTCAAGAATAATAAGGCTGAATTATTGAAGGAAGCTAGCATTAGTAAATATGAAGAATCGACATATGCGTGCCCTGTGGATGAACAAGGGTCAGACTACTCGATTCCAGGACCAACACACTACTCCAACCCAGAAATGCTGCATCCTGATTCTAGAAAATACTTCACTGGCACTGAAAATAACAATATACAAGAATTTTATCATGAAGAAGATCCAGATGCTGATTCAAGTTACACAGATGTTTCTAGTAATCCTCTACCAGGCAGAAATATCAGCTTTGTTAAAAATGTTGATGATTCCAAATTTATGAGGCATAATGGCATAGCAAATGAGATTTATGAGGAGCCACTGCCATTGGCACAGCAGGTAATTAATGTCTTGATCTTATTGTCATTTAATTTGGTTAATATAATGTGTGCTGCAAATTTTCATGGAATTTTTAGGCATCTATTAAGAACAAACCCATATTTGACAGAGTTGGAAACTACGTGCTGTCAGCGGTAGGTACCAATATTTCATTTAAATTATGTCTATATAAAGTGTAGATTACAAGCTCACAACTTGTAACTACGTCAATCGACAAATTCGTGGTGTAATACCACACCAATTTACTCAGGCCACTTCTAATTAATATTTTATTATTATTGTTATTATTATTATTATTATTATTATTATTATTATTATTATTATTATTATTATTATTTGAGTTGATAGAATTGCTGTTTATTATCCTGTTTGTGTGCATATCTAGCTATTATTTCATTCAACATAAATTCCCTCATCACACTTTTCACACTTCCATTTAGTCCTTAACAACGTCATGCCCCTGAGGGTGGACTGTGAGCAATTCTCATTGGCTTTTGCCTGCATAGTGGACATGTAGACCTCTGTTGGCAGTCTATCTAGGCTACATTGGTAGTTAAAGTTAATATTTCCACCACAGAAACATTAATAAATACAACCTGATCAAGATCAATGTTGATTCCTTTCACATTATTAGGAACAAAGACTGAAGTCTTCAAAAGAAGCATCTCATCAAACCAGTTCTGTAAGCATCAGTTTACATTTAAATATGTTGTTTCTTTTTATTATAATACAAATTATAACTATTTCAGGTAAAGTTGAAGTTCTTCAAGGAAGATGATATATACTGGACACCAGCCTCCACAACGTCTGAGCTTTATGCTCAGCTTGCGACCAAACAGTATCGTGAACTACCAAGAGATCATATCAAGTAAGTAATGCCATGGCTAGTCAGGCATGTGCTGTTCAAAGTAGTGATTTTTGTAGATTGTTATTATGGGACAGGTTCTGCAAAATCTAGGAATTTGCTTAAAAAATTGAAAATCCTGATACTTACTGAAAATGACTCAACCTCCACTATATTATAACAGTGTACAAAGGATTTTAACTGTGGACATTCAAAATGCGAGTTATAGCAGCGTCCTAAAAATGCATATTTGAAACTGGACGAATGAGTTAAGCGTCGTGAAATGCAGTGGCCACTTGTAATTTCTGTTGAATTCCATATACTGTAGTCAACGAATGTAACACCCAATGTATTCAGTAAACAAAAATAATGGCACAGGTTTCTGGTGTGACACTTACTAAGAAGAAGAGGCTTTTCAAAAGTACGGTAAGAATCACTTTAATAGTGAGTAATTTACCAAGGGTTCTGTTACTTGTAGGAACTAACTTTTTGCATAACCTGAAAACCCTGAAAACTTTCCCTATTGTTCACACGGAAATCCCACATCTCCCGTGTTTTACGTATTGCTAATTTCCATATATGCAGAGAAGAAATAAAAGGCAAAAAAATGACTTTTTTTTTTCAATGGCGCGCTTGATGTGACACAAATGTTTTTAAACTTTGAAGTTTTTGGCAAAATGATAAAACTGTACTTAATAATAAGTGGAAAACCCCCCCCCCCAAAAAAAAAAACAACAACAACAAACAAACAGGAAATTTAACCATAGTCAGTATTTTTACTGTTTGCTAGCTTTGATATTTTTGCCAACATTCCTGGTTCCATATAGCTATGTGCAAGTCAGATAGAAAGGTAATGACAAATGTATGTTGAATGGAATGATGAATAGATCCTTACTTTGTTTTCTTTTTCACTGCCTGAAAAGTGTCCATTGACAACCATAACAAAATCGTAAATTAGTACATAATGTGTTGATAACTAGTTTGTTAAGTTGTACAGCCTTGTAATTTTTTTTGTTAACTCTAATTATCAAGACAGTTTACAAATTTTGTTATGGTTGTAAATTTCAGCCTGTGTTTATTTTGCAGTACATGCTGTCTAGACAGCTTAATTCGATTGAAGAATGTCTTAGTTGTCTTTGTTGAAACCACTAGATGCTTCTAAATATAATTCTGGTAACAAATATAGTCATGACTATCATAAGTAACTTCCAAAATGGGTTATCTTACTCATGAATATAGTTAATAGCATCTTGCATTTAAAATAAAATATTTTTACAAGAGGCTGTTTACTGACTATTACTTTGCATATCAAATTTTTAAATTCAGATTTTATCATTTTTTAATGTTTTTAAAAAAAAATACAATAGGATAGAAAATACAATTGGTTGTGGTCAATTTGGCAAAGTATGTAAAGCCATATGGAGCATAGATCAGGAGAAGATGGAGATAGCCATCAAAACCTTGAAGCCTGGAGCTTCAGAGGAAGATGAAGTTAAGTTCCTACAGGAGGCAGCCATCATGGGCCAATTTAACCACAGAAATATAGTCAAAATGTATGGAGTGGTCACTTTAGGGAAACCTGTAAGTTTAACTAAACATTGTTATTTGCACCATAGCACAACTATTGAAATTTAACAAGTTGATGCATAAATTTATTAAAAAAATATACTTTCTTTCTCTTTAATAGGTTCTGATTTGTTTGGAGATTCTTGATCATGGAGATTTGAGAGAATATCTACTAAAAATGAACCCACAGTTAGTATGACATGATGAAAATGATGCACTGTCCAATTATATACACTTATCTTAATCAAGGGGGTCCAAATTTGGAGATTTTATGGAAACAGAATTGGTTTTCTTGAAGTTTGCAAAAGAAGTAGCTGCAGGAATGGAGTATTTGTCTCAGAAGAGTTTTGTGCACAGAGACTTGGCAGCAAGAAATATACTTCTCAGCAAATATCTTACTTGCAAGGTGAGTATGTTAGAACATCATATCAATGACTTTAATTATGAGATAATAATTAAGTACTGTAGATGTGAATTAGTTACAGGAGACATGAATTTCTAAGATTTAAGTATCTTTCTATAGATGGGTTCAATACTGAAATTTTTTTATTCATACATTTTGCATAGCTAATTGTTGCTAGGCAATTGAGGTGTGTCTGAGAAGGGAATGTATATGGCTTCACGCTAAGTGAGTTCTAATCATTTTAAGTAGTCTGTGGTTTAGTGAATCTTTGCCTCGCTTCATGCATAGTGGCTATCATTTTAAGATAAACTCAGCTTCCATTTTAGGATGAGACGTTGTGCATGGCATACACCCACACACATACACACAAATATAATTTGTTGAATTTGTTGGACCAATTGCTTGTCACTTCACATTTTTATTTTTTATTTAGATAGTTCTTTTCTAATAATATGGTAGCTAATGTCTTTAGGACTGGTTATAGCAAAATAATATCATAGCAAATCTAACTTAAGGTCTCCATTATAACAATGAGTCATTAAAAGGGAATGTTGACAGCCCATAAGATGTGCAGTTGAATATTTGTTGACATTGCAGCAGCAATTGTGTAATCTCCTTACCGTATACGATTCCAGGTCGTTAGCCTAAAATACCATTTGAGATGATGGTATGTATTAAAAACCCATTCATGGGAAGCAGAGTTTAATAAATTTAATGTTGGAACCTGGTTTTGCTAGCTGTAAAGGATAATCAGATAAGGATGTATGACAGTCTTATTTGGCTAAAGGGATTGTTGTGTAATGCAGAAGATGTGCTATAATGTGGAAGGCAAAGTTAGGAAGAAGAGAGAAAGTGGGTGCCGTTTTCTTTTCACCATAAGAAAACATTATCATTATGTTTACTGGATACATACTATTCTATAAGTCATTACAGGATCTATATTTTTAAGATTGCTGACTTTGGTATGGCCAGAGACTTAACGGATGATGACTACTACACATCCAGTGGAGGGAAAATACCAGTGAAGTGGACGGCACCTGAAGTGAGTTTTGTTAGTAGTGTTATAGTTTTAGTTAATATTTTACCATCATGAATGGATATCTGTGATGTGAATGTAATTTCTACCTTTTGTAACCATAAAATGTTAAAATGTTAAAATATCCTTCTAAATTAATTTCACATAAAAAAATTATAAGTCAGATTTTAATTTACTGTGCACCTCAAGTGCTCACTGATTAGTATTTTTTTAAATTTTACTATGACCATATTATATTTATTTTTCTTCACTTGCTCCTTTCTTAACAACTATGTTGTATAGTAACATATAATATATATTGAGTCCATAGGAATAATGTGAGCTTCATTTGGTAGTTATGTTGATAATATTATCTTGACTGTATTTATAATTATGGTGTTGCTCAGGGGAAAAATGGTATTATTGGTCATCAGTTTTAACTACCTGCTGTATAAAGAATTATATTTCATGAATGAGTAAATATAGTTATTTTTGTTCAGGATGAGCAGAATATTTTAAGGCAAAGATGCCATTAACATTTCCTAAAATACTTTTGCTTTCCCGCTATATAGGTTTGTTGGAGTAACTTAGCGAGTGAGTGTCTTACATTTACTTCAGGTGATAAATAATTGTTTATATATTGTCTAAAGGCTTTACTCTACAAGAAGTACTCTACTGACAGTGATGTGTGGAGCTATGGTATGGTTCTATTTGAAATCTGGTCCGTGGGAAGAAGACCATTCTCTACCAAAACTAGCCATGAAGTACTAGAGCTTATACAGACAGGATACTGCCAGGCTCCTCCCCCAGGATGTCCTCGGGCCATGTTTGTACTCATGGTGGATTGCTGGTAAATATGTGTGTGTGTATGCTTAAGCATGCGTCTGCAACCCCACATACATTAATACACCTCACAAGTCATAGCTTTAGACATATACATGACAAGTAAGTGTCACTAATGATACTTTACCATTTAAAATAGATTTACCTTTCATAATGATTGAGAACGGCAAGTAAAACCTTCATAATACAAACTCTACCTCCTAAAAGTTATTGAGTGTGGAAATAGATGAAAGTTGAATGGAAAAGTGAAGTTGGGAATGAATTAATATAGAGAAAATATTAATTAATTTGGTGGGAAGTTTCATTTATTTTTCTCGTCTTCGGCTTGTAGCTAATAAATTATCCTGTGATGCCTATTACACATGAATCATATAGTAGCGTTTTATGTGAATTCTATTTTTCATAGTACATGTACTGTGGTTAACCAATTGATTAGTACATTCAGTGGATGGTGGGTATATTATCTTGTATCACCCTACCAGTGAGATTTGTGTAGTATTGGATTTAAAAGTTGTATTAGTAATGATTGTGGTGTTAAACTTTAAGGTTGAGAATTAGTACTCCACTAATTGAGTGAAAATTAGTAATAATAAGGTGAGAATAACATTACAATTATCTTCTTCACAAACTAGGCACCCTGAACATCAACAACGTCCCAGTTTCCATACCATTCATATGAAGTTAGTGAATGAGTCTCCAGAGAAGTTGCTGCACTGGTCTCCCAGTGATGACAGTCTCTCATCTGCAGTAGGAGTGTGTGGAGCTGAGTTGTCTGAATCAGAGAAACTTTATCCTGACCTTCAAAGGAAATATATAAACTTAGATAGAGTAAACTACTTTTAATCGGAATAAATAACCAGTTGTTTTATTTTATTTTATTTTTGTGCCAACACTAATTTAACCTAATTTTACTTGCACTAACTTTCCATTGCAAGAGTTAGCTTTCATAATATTTGTGAAAGTATCAAGTGTTTATTGATCAAATATTTGGTCTGTGTAGAATATTAACCCTATGCCAGCCGAATTACAGGGACAAAAAAATACAGTATTATACCAGTATTATACCCCATCAGCTAAAATCAACTATATCTCTTAAACTATAGACAATTTATACATACATTAGTATACAAAATTGGTTCTTTATTAAATTTTCTATCCAATGGAAGTGGTGATGATGTCATCAGGTGTTGCCATGACAACAACAAAAAACAACTCTAGCGTTTATAGTCAACTCTGGTATGATATGACTGAAAACATTGACCAATACATAGATGTGCTTCACATTTAGGACACCAGGTCATTATTTTCTTGTCTTTATATCTTTTTTCTCGGGGATTGACTCTTTTGTACGCACAGACAGCACAACGTTTTCTTTCTGCAGACCGATATGGGAAATGCTTTCCAGAAAGACGAGATAGTGATTGTGAAGGTTTGCGTCCAGGACCTCTTCTCAATGCAATTGCTGGAGCTGACAAAACTCTAGCTAGTTCCAAGCGAAACTTCTTTCTAGTCATTGTTTTGTCTAGTGATGAACTATTATTGATAGCATACAGAACATAAGCGTTCACAATTGCATGATCATGATAGCGCCAAAATACTCGGCGCCACCACTTTAGTGACTTGCGTCCTAATGAATAATAGCACATGACCTGATCAGCAAGATCAACACCACCCATAAATTGATTATAGTCCGATATAATTTCAGGGATAGGCACATCTTTCACAACTCCATCAACATGACGCTTAGCAGTAGAATTATTATCACCTAGTAAAGTAGATATGGCAAACACATCCTTGTTGTCAGTCCAACGCACCACGGTCACATTGTCATGATAGGCATAAGTAAAAAAACCTCTAGGCCTTTTAGGCTCACCTCTCTGTGGCTTCAATGCAGGAGGAAACTTTTTTCAATTAGTGCGTAAAGTACCAACTGCACAAGTGTTTTTGGATAGCAAGTCCTCAAACAATAAAGGGCTAGAGTAGAAATTGTCCATATAGACTGAATAACCTTTGTTCAAAAATGGTTCCACCAATTTCATAACTACACCATATGCTAATCCATTAGGATGTACAGGCTCAGAGGAATTCGCTCCACAATAGATATCACTTGAAATAACATAACCATTCACAGAATCGGCACACATCCATACTTTTATACCCCACTTTACTGGTTTTTTGGGCATATATTGGATGAATGAAAGCCTGCACTTGGTGCCAATCATGCTTTCATCAACGGATAGTTGTCTATGGGGTGAATAAAGTTCCAATGACCTTTTTGCAAATTGATCAAGCAGGGGACGAACCTTCCACAATTTATCATAGTTAGGATCTGATCATTGTGGTGCAGTGGAATTGTCCACGATATGCAGGTATCGTAATATTTGACGAAAACGATTCCGGGATAGTACACAACAAAACCAAGGATGGGAAGTAATAGGATCAGTAGACCAGTAATCATCTAATGAATGCAGAGATATAACCCCCATAGCGATATTCACTCCAAGGAAAGCCAAAAGTTCTTCCTTCGTAATTGGTATCCATATACTAGTATCACCTTTAGCAGCCCTTTGTTGGTCAGCATAAAGATTGGATTGCGTCACAAGCATATCAATGAATCCAGAGGTAAAAAAAAGCTCATAACATTTGAAAGGGTCACGGACATCAACTGCTTCACCTTTAGGCCCTGGTATATCACCACTAAATGTCACAGGTGCTGGACCATTTGAAGAATCTTTAGATTCATTCCATTCCCATTCAGTACTACTTCCTTTTGCTCCACCTTTTCCTCTTGCTCCGCCTCTTCCTCTTGCTCCTCCTCTTCCTCTTGCTCCTCCTCTTCCTCTTGCTCTACCTCTCCTCACACTTCTTGATCTTCGTCCCGACACTTGCCCCCTCCCCCTTCCTCTTGTTCCTCGTCTCCCTCGATTTCTCCCTCTTACAGATTGCTGAACTGCTTGAGGAGATGACTCGAGTAAAGTATCACTTGATTCATCAGCAGATTGTTGAGGAGATGACTCGAGTAAAGTATCACTTGATTCATCAGCAGATTGTTGAGGAGATGACTCGAGTAAAGTATCACTTGATTCATCAGCAGATTGTTGAGGAGATGAATCGGGCGAAGTATCACTGGGTACATCAGTAGTGGCACCTAATTGAAGTTAGTCAGCAAGTTACTGGACAGTAAGTAGCTGGTTATCTAGCTAAAGACATACCTAAAAGATCTTTGTCAAGAAGCAGAGCAGAATCTCTCTCTGCTGGATCAGGAAGACTCTCCAACATGGCGACCATCTGGGCACTGCTGCTATCCAGTAAGAGGGGGTCTACCAAAGTCTGGCATCCGTCAGAACCAGTAAAGTCTCCCTCAGGCTGATATTCATCTTCACTTTCTTCATCCAAGTCTTCTAAACATTCATCCTCACAATCATCTCTCTGTTCAAGGAGATACCTCAAGAGCAGTATACGTGGCAGCCATAACTTCAACAGCTAAAAACTCTTAGGACTCTTATCGCAACCTATACTTTTCTAGCCGTCATTAGAATGCTCCGAGCGCGCTCTATTTAATGATCTCCGGTAAAGCGTTGTCAATTGAACTGGTAACGTTTTATTGAGAGTCAAACGAACCCTTCACCAACAGGGTCGAAAAAGCCACTAATGGCTGGCATAGGGTTAATTGATGGAACTCTCTAAGGCTCCAATGAGTTCAGCTTAAAAATATCACCACATTTTTAGAATACATTGGCTGTTCTGCAGCCTTGACCCACGGGTAGGAACAGAATGGGAGTAGAGCAGCGCAGGTGTCTCAGCTCTGGCAACCTTCCTCCAATGTCGCTGCCACCAGAGAAATCGCACACACTCTCTAGTACAACTAAATTATGTGTATTCTCTCTCCTTGCTCTGGGTTTTTAGAAATATGAGAAAATTGGCTGTTTGCTTAGGGTCAAAGCTTTATGTATTAGACTATTCTTCCAGTAAATAATACTTCTATTATGGAAATTTTCTTTTATTTCTGCCAAGCAATTGCTTCAAAATTTATCTTTTATAAGTATTTGATCTCATTCGCAGGCTAGCTATTTATGAACAATACAGAAATAAAATAAACTATGTTGTTGGAAATCAAATGCAAGGACCACTATTGCTAAGTCCCCAGCTATGATAACAGAAGGGCAACTTACCTTTTCAACTTTCTAGCTAGAAGATTAGAACATTTTAACCCAAACCACTTCTGATTTTCATTGTAAGAGAAACGAATAGAGTGTAGGTCTAGGGTGCTTTTTACATTTCTGATTACTACTTTCTTTAGTTACTTAACTTACCTATTCAATTTTGTCCCTCTAACCTTGGTAGGTCGGAAGTTTATGTCGTGATGCATAGGTAAGGGTATAATACACTGGGAAACTATTGTTCAGCCCATAACTAGGTGAAAGCGTCAAGGACTATGCTCTGACTTCACTGATAAGTATTATGCACAGCTAGATAATACTTAAAAAATTACTCACAGCAGAATACACGGACATACAGTCACACTATACAAACTTCAGAAACGAGTTCAATCAGAATTAAGATAGGCCCATACATTATCCCTGACAAGTATCTACCTTGAAATTTTTTAGTTTCTATAATATTCTGTTAGAAACGCTATACCCACACTGGTTAGTATAAATTAGACAAATAAATTGTGCTTAAAAGATTGATTTTGAAATTGTAGTGATTTGAATTGGTCCAAAATGTTCAGCTAAAAATATTATGATGCTGTGTGAGATGATACTTTTGCTGTTTTATGTGGCAATTTTGATTGGTTGATAAGATAGCATAATGTTACTGGCTGCTGTATAAATAGTAATTTTTGCTGGTTGTTATTAAGATGGTAGTTTTGCTGGTTGTCATATAGCAATTATTCTTGCTGGATGTTGTTTAGATGGTAATTTTGCTGATTGTTGCTTTGATGGTAATTTTGCTGGATATTATTTAGATGTTAATTTTGCTGGATGTTGCTTAGATAGTAATTTGGCTGGTTGTTGTTTAGATGGTAGTTTTGCAGGTTACTGTTTAGATGGTAACTTTGCTGGATAAATTTTAGATGGTAATTTTGCTGGTTGTTGTTTAGATGGTGATTTGCTGGTTGTTGTTGTTTAGATGGTAATTTTGCTGGTTGTTGTTTAGATGGTAATTTTGCTGGTTGTTGTTTAGATGGTAATTTTGCTGGATGTTGTTTAGATGGTAATTTTGCTGGTTGTTGTTTAGATGGTAATTTTGCTGGATGTTGTTTAGATGGTAATTTTGCTGGTTGCTGTTTAGATGGTAATTTTGCTGGTTGTGGTTTAGATGGTAATTTTGCTGGTTGTTGTTTAGATGGGAGTTTTGCTGCTTGTGGTTTAGAAGGTAATTTTGCTGGTTGTTGTTTAGATGGTAATTTTGCTGGTTGTTGTTTAGAAGGTAATTTTGCTGGTTGTTGTTTAGATGGTAATTTTGCTGGTTGCTGTTTAGATGGTAATTTTGCTGGTTGTGGTTTAGATGGTAATTTTGCTGGTTGTGGTTTAGATGGTAATTTTGCTGGTTGTTGTTTAGATGGTAATTTTGCTGGTTGTTGTTTAGATGGTAATTTTGCTGGTTGTTGTTTAGATGGTAATTTTGCTGGTTGTTGTTTAGATGGTAATTTTGCTGGTTGTTGTTTAGATGGTAATTTTGCTGGTTGTCGTTTAGATGGTAATTTTGCTGGTTGTCGTTTAGATGGTAATTTTGCTGGTTGTCGTTTAGATGGTAATTTTGCTGGATGTTGTTTAGATGGTAATTTTGCTGGTTGTGGTTTAGATGGTAATTTTGCTGGATGTTGTTTAGATGGTAATTTTGCTGGTTGTTGTTTAGATGGTAATTTTGCTGGTTGTTGTTTAGATGGTAATTTTGCTGGTTTGTTTATGGTAATTTTGCTGGTTGTGGTTAGGTAATGGGATGTTGTTTAATGGTAATTTTGCTGGTGTGGTTTATTTAGATGGTTGCTGGTTGTTGTTTAGATGGTACTTTTGCTGGATGTTGTTTTGAGATGGTAATTTTGCTGGTTGTTGTTTAGATGGTAATTTTGCTGGATGTTGTTTAGATGGTAATTTTGCTGGTTGTTGTTTAGATGGTAATTTTGCTGGTTGTTGTTTAGATGGTAATTTTGCTGGTTGTTGTTTAGATGGTAATTTTGCTGGATGTTGTTTAGATGGTAATTTTGCTGGTTGTTGTTTAGATGGTAATTTTGCTGGTTGTTGTTTAGATGGTAATTTTGCTGGTTGTTGTTTAGGTGGTAATTTTGCTGGTTGTTGTTTAGATGGTAATTTTGCTGGTTGTTGTTTAGATGGTAATTTTGCTGGATGTTGTTTAGATGGTAATTTTGCTGGTTGCTGTTTAGATGGTAATTTTGCTGGTTGTGGTTTAGATGGTAATTTTGCTGGTTGTTGTTTAGATGGGAGTTTTGCTGCTTGTGGTTTAGAAGGTAATTTTGCTGGTTGTTGTTTAGATGGTAATTTTGCTGGTTGTTGTTTAGAAGGTAATTTTGCTGGTTGTTGTTTAGATGGTAATTTTGCTGGTTGCTGTTTAGATGGTAATTTTGCTGGTTGTGGTTTAGATGGTAATTTTGCTGGTTGTGGTTTAGATGGTAATTTTGCTGGTTGTTGTTTAGATGGTAATTTTGTTGGTTGTGGTTTAGATGGTAGTTTTGCTGCTTGTGGTTTAGAAGGTAATTTTGCTGGTTGTTGTTTAGATGGTAATTTTGCTGGTTGTCGTTTAGATGGTAATTTTGCTGGTTGTGGTTTAGATGGTAATTTTGCTGGTTGTTGTTTAGATGGTAGTTTTGCTGCTTGTGGTTTAGAAGGTAATTTTGCTGGTTGTTGTTTAGATGGTAATTTTGCTGGTTGTTGTTTAGAAGGTAATTTTGCTGGTTGTTGTTTAGATGGTAATTTTGCTGGTTGTTGTTTAGATGGCTGGTTGTCGTTTAGATGGTAATTTTGCTGGTTGTCGTTAGATGGTAATTTTGATGGTAATTTGCTGGATGTTGTTTAGATGGTATTTGCTGGTTGTTTAGATGGTAATTTTGCTGGTTGTTTGGAGATGGTAATTTTGCTGTGTTTAGATGTAATTTTGCTGGATTTGTTTTAGAAGTGGTAATTTTGCTGGATGTTTGTTTAGATGGTAATTTTGCTGGTTGTTGTTTAGATGGTAATTTTGCTGGTTGTTGTTTAGAAGGTAATTTTGCTGGTTGTTGTTTAGATGGTAATTTTGCTGGTTGTTGTTTAGATGGTAATTTTGCTGGTTGTTGTTTAGATGGTAATTTTGCTGGTTGTCGTTTAGATGGTAATTTTGCTGGTTGTCGTTTAGATGGTAATTTTGCTGGTTGTCGTTTAGATGGTAATTTTGCTGGATGTTGTTTAGATGGTAATTTTGCTGGTTGTGGTTTAGATGGTAATTTTGCTGGATGTTGTTTAGATGGTAATTTTGCTGGTTGTTGTTTAGATGGTAATTTTGCTGGTTGTTGTTTAGATGGTAATTTTGCTGGATGTTGTTTAGATGGTAATTTTGCTGGTTGCTGTTTAGATGGTAATTTTGCTGGTTGTGGTTTAGATGGTAATTTTGCTGGTTGTTGTTTAGATGGGAGTTTTGCTGCTTGTGGTTTAGAAGGTAATTTTGCTGGTTGTTGTTTAGATGGTAATTTTGCTGGTTGTTGTTTAGAAGGTAATTTTGCTGGTTGTTGTTTAGATGGTAATTTTGCTGGTTGCTGTTTAGATGGTAATTTTGCTGGTTGTGGTTTAGATGGTAATTTTGCTGGTTGTGGTTTAGATGGTAATTTTGCTGGTTGTTGTTTAGATGGTAATTTTGTTGGTTGTGGTTTAGATGGTAGTTTTGCTGCTTGTGGTTTAGAAGGTAATTTTGCTGGTTGTTGTTTAGATGGTAATTTTGCTGGTTGTCGTTTAGATGGTAATTTTGCTGGTTGTGGTTTAGATGGTAATTTTGCTGGTTGTTGTTTAGATGGTAGTTTTGCTGCTTGTGGTTTAGAAGGTAATTTTGCTGGTTGTTGTTTAGATGGTAATTTTGCTGGTTGTTGTTTAGAAGGTAATTTTGCTGGTTGTTGTTTAGATGGTAATTTTGCTGGTTGTTGTTTAGATGGTAATTTTGCTGGTTGTTGTTTAGATGGTAATTTTGCTGGTTGTCGTTTAGATGGTAATTTTGCTGGTTGTCGTTTAGATGGTAATTTTGCTGGTTGTCGTTTAGATGGTAATTTTGCTGGATGTTGTTTAGATGGTAATTTTGCTGGTTGTGGTTTAGATGGTAATTTTGCTGGATGTTGTTTAGATGGTAATTTTGCTGGTTGTTGTTTAGATGGTAATTTTGCTGGTTGTTGTTTAGATGGTAATTTTGCTGGATGTTGTTTAGATGGTAGTTTTGCTGGTTGTGGTTTAGATGGTAATTTTGCTGGATGTTGTTTAGATGGTAATTTTGCTGGATGTTGTTTAGATGGTAATTTTGCTGGTTGTTGTTTAGATGGTAATTTTGCTGGTTGTTGTTTAGATGGTAATTTTGCTGGATGTTGTTTAGATGGTAATTTTGCTGGTTGTTGTTTAGATGGTAATTTTGCTGGTTGTTGTTTAGATGGTAATTTTGCTGGTTGTTGTTTAGATGGTAATTTTGCTGGTTGTTGTTTAGATGGTAATTTTGCTGGTTGTTGTTTAGATGGTAATTTTGCTGGATGTTGTTTATGGTAATTTTGCTGGTTGTTGTTTAGATGGTAATTTTGCTGGTTGTTGTTTAGATGGTAATTTTGCTGGTTGTTGTTTAGATGGTAATTTTGCTGGTTGTTGTTTAGATGGTAATTTTGCTGGTTGTTGTTTAGATGGTAATTTTGCTGGATGTTGCTTCGATGGTAAAATTTTCTGGTTTTTGTTTTGCTGGGTTGGTCTGCCAGTGTTGGTAGTTGTAAGTAGTATTCACAAGTTGAATGAGTATTGACATCAATAGGTCAATATCTAGATATAAATAATAATTAGTGCTAAATAAAATTGCATGAGTTATACTATATAAGATATTTCTGTTAAATTGATAAAAATAGAAAATTTACATAGTTTATCTAACCTTGCTACAAATGTAGCAGTATGAACTTCTTCAATAGCTACAATAGATGTCTATGAAAGTGTGAATACTTACTGGCTAAAACTTGTATTCTCCGATGATTAAGTCTGTACTTATTCCATTGTTCCTGTCTCTGAGGTATTGGTTGATCCTGTTAATGGCTTCATTCTTGACTTCATTCAGTGCAGACACTACTTCATAGGTACCCACAAAAAGTCTCAAAATTCTGGAAGTTCTGAAATGAGAACAAATAATTATTAAAAGATTGATACTTTTAACTAAATAGATTCTTACTTAGGAAACATTTTACGTAGAATAAATTTAACGAAATTGTACTGTCAGTCTAAAAAATATCTGCTACTTTCCAATGTGTAGCGTTTACTACAATAGCGTTTACCGCAGAATAATCTAGCGTGCTAAACCCTTTACCGAACTGTTATGCGTAGCAGGCGCTTTGTCCCATTCCCAATCTTCCCAATGATTTAGGGTGAAAAAAGGAAGAAAATAGTTATTAGGTCCCCAGCGGAAACGTTTGAACTAACTATAACACTATGAAGTTATTTAGTAGTTGAGTAGTCAAAATGGATCTTATAGCCCGTTGCCCAAGCACTGAGCTTGTTGTCAAGTACTATAAATCTCTGGTGTTACCGTACGAAAATGTATTAGAGTGAAAAACTTGATATAATTCGTAACAACCATTAAAAGTAATGGAAAAAATAGAGCTATAGTATGTCCAAGTTGAGTTGACACGACCGCAAGCGCGGTAAATGAGGAATGATTTTAGTACTTAACCGGAAGCAATTTAGTCATGTGAATCCAAGTCAATTAAGCTCGCAAACGTCAACGTTGCACGTGAAAAAGGGGCGGTTACGCAAGTGCCATTAATTCTGTAAATTTAGTGAAGTTCACGGAGTTTTTCGGGCGCTGTACAGCTCATCCCGTCCGTTTTCGTCTATATTTATGTTTCTTACGTACAGGTAATGAGGTACTGGTGGGACGTTTTTCTAAAGAGACAAGATTAAAAGCAGTCTATTCTACTTACTGTGTCCTCTGATATTCACGGGAGTCAGTAGTACAGCACTGTTCGTAGTTCGTCCAGTGGACAATGAATTTTCAAGTAAATGCTGTTGAGTAGGGCTTATAACTGTGACAAATAGCGTATTAACTTACCACCGCCACTAACTCGAATAGAAATGGAGCCCATACGTTTTTAGTTTTAACTGCACCCGCAACAATTCAAAGCGGTAAACAATTCAATTTCTAAGGTCGCTAAACCAGAGGATTCAGTTTAGTAAAATTTGGGACGTGGTCGAACGCGGAGCGAACGCAAAAATACGGAGGGTCAAAGTACAAAATGACATACATACGTCCAAACATATTATTATATAAATAAATAAATAAACAAACATCCCTGATTTTCATTTGTGTTACCCCTGTAAGTGTCTCGCTCGCTACGCTCGCTCGCCAATAATAGTAGGGCGCGTAAGTTGCCCATTCAAAAATGTATGGGAAAAATCGCTGTTCAATTGAAATCGCACGGTGAAAGTGAAATAGCGCGTAACTAATTGAACTACCTCGGTAACTAAGTGGAAACTAAGTGAAATACCTCGGTAGTTAAGTGAAATAGTACGGGTAAGTGCGCACGCTAACCTTGGAAACGTACAGTTTGAGTAGTTTTTAGTTGGAGACAATGTCCTTCTTTACCACAGAAGCTTTACCTGTATTAAACGGAATGTTTTACAACAAATTAGGAGGAGCTGCACGTTGAAAAGAAAGTTCCAGCGGAACGATACAGTGTAGCTACAATTGCAAAAGACTTTTTAAAAAGCTGGCCTACTATTATTAGGGGTCAATAGCACTCGTAAAGCAATTGAAATAACACTCGGCTTCCGGTTACTCGTGCTATTAATCCCGAATAGCACGGTTACCCGTGCTATTACTCATACATACATATAATATATATATATAATATATATATTATATGAAAACTGATGATATTATGATAGCATTTAAGTAGTACACATACACAAAATATAGTTGTGATCCGAGTTGAAGGTGGAGTGCAGCCTGAGTTGGTCCTAATCATTACAATAAACAGCATCTAGTAGTGAAAAAAAAAATGAATTGGCATAAATACAGCTTTGACAAGCACAAAATTTAACGGCAAAAGGGCTGTATTACAAGTTGCTAGCTAAATGATAGCTATATCTCTCTGAAATATAATTGGCTATACGGCATTTGTAATCTTACCACCAACATCCTATCAGGTGGTCCTGTACTCTCTGAACAACAGGACACTCCGTCTATCTTGTTTCCACACTCGCAACCTAAACTAATCGCAATACAAAGCTAGAAACGCAGAGAAGCCGCATATTGTTTACAACATTCTTAATGAAGACAGTCCGCGTGACTAAAAGCGGGCGCGTTTTGAGCGGGAAACCTGTGGTTTTTTCTATTCCCCTAGACTTTTGTATTGAGTTTTGGAATAGCACTTTCTCTCTGGTTTTGGAGTATACTGAGGAAATATTTGTAACCGCTTGGGCGCGAGCTTTCTAATGGTGCAAGCCCCGGATGCGTAGCTGTTGCCGTTCAAAAGTTATTCATGTTTTTTTTTTCTGGCCGACTCAACTTGGACATTATAATAGGTAGTTATCAACTTTTTTTTATACCTAACAATTCACCTGTTTGTTATTTAGCTGATTAGATGGTGCAGCTTTATATATTAAGTCTTTTCAGAGCTTAGCAAATAGCTATATACTGTAATTTGCAATGAATCATTCGAAATATCAAACAATTAATAGTTAACAGTTCCTAATACTGAGTTAATACTAGCTATACTGGAAGTTCTCTTTTATTCATTAAGCTGTAATTTGTTTTGTTACTGTTGATGATTAAAAGCAGATACAATGAAACTAAGAGCTGAATATTATTAGAATGGAATTGTACTCTACTTTAGATCACTGTTCTTGAAAAATCTTTCTTTTTTGTCAGTAAACAGTGTAAATGTTCATAGTCAGCCCTATCAGAATTTATTCCTGGCACTACTCAATAGTTTCATGTTTTCTTGTTATACACTTCACTTCACCCTTTTCAGGCCTGGTTGCTATATATTGGCTAGCCCAGACTACTGCTGGAAGTTCTGTGCTCTTATTATATTTTAACACAAAGTGCTGCTAAACTTTGGCCAGAATCCTTCTAGGATTGAACTCCTTAGATCCTGTGTCTGGATTGAAGTATCCTGCTCTCAAAATACAGCCAGTGAAACGGCTCAGCATAAAGCCAGGACTCTGGTGGTAGTTCCTACTGTCTCAACACAAACCTGCCATATTATGACAAGTGGAGGCAGCGGTGCGCCCTCCATTACAAACTGAATATCAAATCATTAGCTAATTCACTTTGTTGGACTCACCTGTTGCATCTCAGATCTGAACTCCAGTGGTGCTCTCTGTACCCAGTTAAGTCACATTAGATAGTGGTTATTGCCTGTTTCACTTTGCCGTGCTATTGAACTGTTGTAATAGATGCTTTAAATTTTATATCAGTACTTTTATTAGTGTCATTTATTTATATATCATAGCTAGCAATGAAGGAGAGAATTATAGAACAAGGAGCAAGAAAACTCTGAATCGCCATCACCAGACGAGCACAGTGAAGATGAACAGACTATCATTGTGTCACCATCTGCCTCCCAAACTGGTTCAAATCTAGTCTCGCGGGCCAGACCCTTTACCTAATCGCTCCGCTGGGAACGATTAGGTAAAGGGTTTGGCCCGCGAGACTAGTTCAAATCTTGAACGCCTCATAGAGCTGATGCTTCAGCAACAATATTGGAAGACAAGAAAGAAAAAACAGCAAAATGTGAAGAAAAGAAATGTGAAGTACAGCAGAAGAAAGAAGAAAAATGCACTCGTAAGGAACAACGTGAGCAAAAGGACGTGAACGGACTGAAACTGAATATCGAGAGTACCGACGCATGCAGTTCGAGATTCTGCAAGAGTAACTTCTTAGTCTAACACTCGACAAGAGCAGTCAAAGAGAGAATCTAAAGCAACTAATCGTCTGATCGTGTTGGAAGTCAATTCAAAGCATGTCAGTGATAGAGGACATACACTGCCTCCACCACAAGATTTGAGATGACAAAGGTTAATATAGATGGGTTGAATTAATGAAGAGTTTGTTGATTGGAAAACATTTAGTCCATTATAAGACCCATATGAAAGTTAGTTGGGTGACTTTGGTAGCATGAATATACCCATTTAATTTGACTCGGGTGGATTTGGATTGCATGACTGTTAGGATACCATACTTAATTGCAAACCTCATGGTACACTGAGTGCTGTTGAATGGGCACAACAACAATTGTACAAAATATTTACTCTTTTCAGAAATAACAGTGAAGCTGATGATAATGATGATCAAACTCTTGAAAAAATCTCACATGCTTTAGCAACTCATTTTGTTTTGTCTACACTCTCTGGTGAAGGAAGAGCGTATGTTTTGTCCATAAAATAGGGTACTGTTGCTGCAAGACTGCGTGCCTATGAAGACTTTACTAAGCGTCCTAATTTTGACAGACTCTTCAATGTTTCTAGATGTTATTAGCAAATCTGTGACAAGATATCACTCAAATGTCTCAAATTACCAATCTCATTCTGACAATATTTTTCTTCATCTGACGAACAAGAAAGAGAGTGCTTCGTTTCGACTTGCTACAGATGTCACAAGATGGAACACACTGTTCCAGACTGTCCTGAATTAAGATGCCATAAGCACCATATTCCTTCTGCTTCTGAGAAAAGTGTTGCAGTTTCTGATATCAATGCTACTGATCCCAATCCAACCAACTTAGAGAACTTGCCTAACTCAGAACTGATGTTTTAAATTCCAGCTATTGGCTTTAATGGCGTGGCAAAAGACAAATTTATAACAATGCAAAAGGAAGATATCACCCTTGAATTAGAACATGGGAAGATAAGAATAAAAAACATTGTTTCTATATTGATGGTGTACTTATGTGTTTGACAACAGCCCATGGTAGGACTTCACATGCAGTTGTACTTTCTAAGCCTCTATTAAGGGTGCTGGCACACTCTTTGAGCACGAAAAACCGCCAAATAGGCCACGGTTGCTAGGGCGTGTTAAACTTACTTCTGCTTCCCCCCCCCCCCCCCCCCCTGTTCAGTTGTCACCCAAGTTGAGGCTAGGAAGCAGATTCTCCGCAAATTGGGCCGTTGTTTTGAATGTCTCCGCTCAGGTCACATTAGTCGGAAGTGTCGCTCGCGTAAGGCTGAGGTGCAGCAAATGCAGCAGAAGACACAATGTCTCCATCTGCGCAGGGGAGAATTCTGACAATGGGGGGTCTGCCAATCAAGGTCAAGTGGTGGAGCCCAGCCCAAGGGGGTCGAGTGGATCCAATCCAGTTGGTCAGAGTGGGTCGAGTGGATCCAATCCAGTTGGTCAGAGTGGGGCCAGACTGAATGTGAATGCACCTCCCTTTCCTCCCCAAGACACAGCTTCCCTGTATGTGGGAGCCAAAAGACTGTACTTCTTCAGACAGCACTCCCTACAATACGCAACCCCCACCAACCAACCATCCACCTGGTTGTCTGAGCCGTTCTGTTGGGAGTCAGCGCTCCTACATTACTCAGCGAGCAGCCAAGGCACTGTCATTGGAACCTGAAGGAGTGCTCAAAACGTCCATCTTCACGTTTGGGTCATCAGAGAAGACGCTCTCTGACTGTGAGAGGGTCAGGGTGGCAATGGTGCTGCATCTTCTTGCTGTCCCAGTCATCTGTGAACCACTGGCAGCTCAGCCACTTGCCCTGTGTCTTGAGTCCTATGAGCATCTCTCGAATCTGGAATTAGCAGACTCCACAAGTGATAATTCTGCTATGGAAGTTGATCTTTTGGTGGTCAGACCACTATTGGGAGCTTGCCACTGGGAGAATATGTCGTGGGAATGATGGTCCCATTGCTGTAAAGACTAAGTTGGGTTGGGTCCTGACAGGCCCTGTTCCAGCAGTTGACTCATGTAGCCTCCTCACGGCACACACGTTGAAGGTGGACTCCCGTGAAGACGGAGCCTGGATGATGCTTTGAGCTTTCTGGGAATTGGAATCTTTAGGGATCTGTGGAGCTAATCCACCAGGAGTTTGAACAGAATATCTTATTCAAGGATGGCCACTATGAGGTGGGACTACCATGGAGGAAGCCACGTCCCATCCTGCCCGACAACCATGAGCTCAGCCAGAAGCGTCTGCATAGTTTGCTGCGACGCCTTCGCCAGTCACCTGCCATTTTACAGGAGTATGATGCGGATTCGCAAGCAAGTGGAGCTGGGGATAGTTTAGCAAGTACCAGATTCTGATTTTGGTATAGTGGGCAGTGTTCACTACCTCCCGCACCATGCTGTGGTGAAGCAAGAGAAGGAAACCACCAAGGTTCGGGTGGTTTATGATGCCTCCGCAAGAGCTGTGGGTCCCTCCCTCAATGAATGCCTATTCGCAGGGCCTAACTTCAACCAGAAGATCCTGGACATCCTCCTCAGATTTCGTTCTTACCCTGTCGCACTCGTATCGGACATTGAGAAGGCCTTCCTGATGGTCTCCATATCAGAGGAGGATCGAGATGTATTGAGGTTCCTGTGGATAGATGATGCCACCAAAGCTGACCCAGCAGTCCAGGTCTTCCGCTTTACACGAGTGGTTTTTGGAGTGTCCTCCAGCCCTTTCCTTTTAAATGCCACTATTGATCACCATCTGAAGCTGTTCTCAAGCACAAAACCAGAGTTGGTGAGACTTCTTCTCCAATCAATCTACGTTGATGATGTTGTGGCTGGGGCCAGAGATGTTGATGCTGCCTTGCAACTGTACAGGTACTCCAAGGGAATTTTGTGGGAAGGTGGCTTCAATCTACGCAAATTTGTGACAAAAGAACCACAACTTCAGAGAGCCATCAACAAACTAGAGGGAGTTCCGTGCAGTCCTGACACTGACTATGTTGATGAGACAACCTATGCGAAATCCACTCTTGGGGGAGTCCAGGAGATGAGCCCTACGGACCAGAAGGTCCTTGGCGTGAGATGGGAGGTCTCAACAGACTGCCTCGTCTTCAGTGTCCAGGAGATGGCTGCTCTCACAGACCTTGAGGAGCCAACAAAGAGGAAGATTGCGAGCACTGTGGGTAAATTCTATGACCCATTGGGGTTCCTTTCATCCGTAGTTGTGAAATTCAAGATGTTCTTCAAGGAACTCTGTGAAGAGGGGTTTGAGTGGGACCAGAAACTTGTTGGTGATGCTCTTCTTAAGTGGCAGTCACTCATTTCAGGTCTGAAAGGTGCTCCGATTTTCTCTATTCCCAGATTTTGTATGCAGAATGTTGACACAGCATGCAGCTTACAAGGTTTCTATGATGCCTCTACAGGAGCGTATGCTGCTGTTGTATATCTGGTGGCCCAGCCTGGTTCCGAGCCATGTGTGAGATTTGTTGCTTCCAAAACCAGGGTTACTCCTCGCCGAGAGCTGACCATACCACGCTTGGAGCTGGTATCAGCATTACTCCTAGCCAGACTACTTGACGCTGTCACGAGAAGCCTCTCACCTAAATTCCCCAATTTATTCCATCAACTCAAATTCTCCTTTTTGTCTCTTTGCTGCAGGTTCAGTTGCACTACTGCACTCAGCATTTGAAGAGATCAAATCGAAATCTGACTCTAACTCAGCAATTGTAGGTCTTTCGCTCAGATTCTGGAAGGAATTTCAAGCTTTTGACCCTTCCAGAGGGAGTAACTCAGCTGGGGGTGTTGCCATGTAGCAAAGTGTTTCCCAACTACACAAACAGCTGAAGCCAGAGCTAGCGGCAGTACTACACTGAGGCCCCCCTGAGTGCTAGGCTCCCGTGACCACATGTTTTTAAGCTAGCTAATATCGCGATACAGTGATAGTAACTATCACCTTGTGATAGTTCACCAACTATCATGATTGTGCAAATATCGATACTATTGCCCAGCACTAGTTCGAGTGCACTGGTAGATTTAATGCATGGCAGCCGAGGGCCACACGAGGGCTTCGTGCATTAAAACGACCAGTGCACGAGACGCCTGTGCTTTAACTACTTTAGAACACGTTGCGCATGCTCTATTCCGTTGTTGCTACCGTAACCGTTAAATAATGCACTCTTGCCTTTAGGCTAAAATTTTATGCACACTTACTGATTTAATGCTCGCAGCAACAATATAGCAACGTGATCTAATTTGTTACAGAGCGGGCTTGACTTTGTGGTAGATAACGTGCTACTATTCAGCTGGAGTGCACTACTAAAGGTGCCCAGGGCGTTGCTATGTAAAATTTGTCAGCACTTTTCAAAGTCTACCCTCTAAGAAAATACCTTTAAGGGAGCCAGAAGTTATTTCTGCTCATTTTGAGAAGGTTGCAGTTGACTTTGTTGGGCCTTTGGATAATCAAAGCAATATTCACACATTGTATGTCTATCTGAATATTTTGTTTAATTAGAGTGGTAGACATGATGCAAGTAGAAGACAAGTAGCACATTTCTTTGGAGCTCACCTAAAAGACAGCTGGTGAAAGGTGAAAAAATTAAAGGAGATGTGTCAAACAAGGTGGATGGAATGCCATGAAGCATTTGAAGTATTCTCTGACTGACATTGAGTTGTCTTAAGCTATTGTCAAGAGTTCAGCCACAGAATGGAATCAGGATTGTCAAATTGATGCTAGTTTCTTTACTTTCCCTTTGTCAGTTTTGCACTAGAGGCCACCTACAGTTGATTATCCTTCTATAATGAAATATTTTACTATAATGTGTTAAAGGAAAGAGTCATCACTTTTGAGTACTGTATGTCCCACTGAGGCTATTTGCTTCTCTCTGTGCAATAACATCATGTTTTATATATAGCCATCACTCAGTCATCCAACATTTAGTTGTATTTCCACCTGAAGAAAAAAGTTGTGAATTAAACTAAACCAGACTTGAGCATTTAATAGATACTGATACTTAACCATAAGGTGCAAGCTGGGAGTGGGTTATAGTAGTCGTTTTGCCTGTCATTAACTGTTGAGTTAGGTATGAAGTACAGAATTAAGACCTTTCATAGTGCTTTTTTTTTCTCCTGGTTTTTGAGAAAATGGGAAGCTAATGCCCCTCCCCCCCCCCCTCTGTCATCTATTTGAGAAATGTATACAAAATACAATAATGGTGTGGTTGGTTTATGCTATTGTTCTAACCCAGGTATAGGTTCGAGCGGTTCGATTGTGGATATTCTATCGACATAACCGTCCACTATGACATGGGCATATGCGTGAAAAACATTTAGGCCATGCCTGAAGCCCCTGCATACATAGGGTCCACTGTCCTCAACTCTGATGTTGTATAAAATGAGCTCATTTAGTTGGGTAGCGTTCTGGTTATGAATGTTTATACCAAACCACTCAGCTCGGTTGAAACTCATACAACTTAGTTTCACGGAATTACCTGAAGGAACTTCAATCCAATTGGGTATCACTTGACCAACCCTTGCCAAATCTACCAAAACATAAAGACTTTTCCGAAAAAAGTGATTTCCGTGGGTTCCTTCGCAAGTGTATATCCCCGATTCATTGTGAAGCAAATTTATAAGTGAAATGTTTTTATATCCTCTTCGGTGCCCCATAGAAATCGTGAATTCGATTTCTGAAAAGGGGTCATTTTTTACATACGGTACGTAGCTCCATTTAACTGGCGAAGAACTGCCGCAATAGATTGTAACTGAACTATTTTCAAAAATATTTACTACTTTAGGTTTCACAGACCTTAAATAAAGGGGTATTCGCCGCCAATTTCTGGCACAAATGCATGTGAAACAACAGATGATGAAAATATTACTCCAATGTAGCGCTGCGATAAAGTTTGTTTTTAACATAGTTATTGCCTACAATTTAACTACATTCACAGACGCCAATAGCTACAAATTGCACTTCACTCAAGGGACCTTATAGATGCAGCGCGTGCAGTCTCGTTTTGCAAGCTGCCGTTCTCCACGCGGAAAGGGGCGGTGCCCAGAGGAAAGCTAGCGTGTGATAACTTTAGTCAGGCTTTCGTGGTATTGCCCCTGAGTGGTGAAGTTTGCAAATGTTTGTGGGAACACCTACTAATAACTAGTGATGTGCTCTAATAGCACAAAATAGCGAAGCGAGCGATGCATGTTCCCTGTAATTGCAGCTATTCCATGCATGCTTGGTGTGGCTACAAAATACTGTCAAATTTTTTACTTTGCTACCTGTTTCTGTTTCGTTTTAGCTCTCCTCCTCCTTGCCCTGTCTTTTTCATTTCTTATTGCTCTCCTTACTAATTTTTCTTCAGGAGATTCTAACGCCCTAAGCTCTTGACCGAGCGTTTCTAACGTTTTGTTTACTGGGTATCGCTACTTCGTACGGCGGGTAAACGAAACAAAATGTTGCTAAGAAGGTTACCCGGCCCGCGCAAGCGCGTAGGAGAAAAGGTACACACGTACGCCCACGCAAGAACAAAAACAATTTCTAGACCTAACTAGTGATGTGCTCTAATAGCACAAAATAGCGAAGCGAGCGATGCATGTTCCCTGTAATTGTAGCTATTCCATGCATGTTTGGTGTGGCTACAAAATACTGTCAGATTCTTTACTTTGCTACCTGTTTCTGTTTCGTTTTAGCTCTCCTTCTCCTTGACCTGTCTTTTTCATTTCTTATCGCTCTCCTTACTACTTTTTCTTCAGGAGTTTCTAACGCCCTCAAAGCTCTTGACGGAGCGTTTCTAACGTTTTGTCTACCGGGCATCGCTACTTCGTACAGCGGGTAAACAAAACAAAATGTTGCTAAGATGGTTACCGGGCCCGCGCAAGCGCGTAGGAGAAAGGGTACACACGTACGCCCACGCAAGAACAAAAACAATTTCTAGACCTAAATATATATATATATCGTGAACTCATTAGAGAGTGAGCTCCGCTCGCTTCGCTCGCTTCGCTGAACTAGTGATGTGCTCTAATAGCACAAAATAGCGAAGCGAGCGATGCATGTTCCCTGTAATTGCAGATATTCCATGCATGATTGGTGTGGCTACAAAATACTGTCAGATTCTTTACTTTGCTACTTGTTTCTGTTTCGTTTTAGCTCTCCTCCTCTTTGCCCTGTCTTTTTCATTTCTTATCGCTCTCCTTACTAATTTTTCTTCAGGAGTTTCTAAAGTCCTCAAAGCTCTTGACTGAGCGTTTCTAAGTAAACAAAACAAAATGTTGCTAAGAAGGTTACCCGGCCGCGCAAGCGCGTAGGAGAAAGGGTACACACGTACGCCCACGCAAGAACAAAAACAATTTCTAGACCTAAATCTATATATATATCGCGAACTCATTAGAGAGTCAGCTCTGCTCGCTTCGCTCGCTTCGCTGAATTATTGATTAGGTAAGATCTGGGAATCCTGTTGAGAAGACCAACATTGTATGTGACTAAGTATACTAGATGTGATTAGCTGTAACTTTGAGAATTACTGAAATCAATTCTGAGACTGATTATGAATAAAGATTAACACAATTTGATGTATGGCATTTTATGCAAAGATTGGATGGTCTCCATGCCGGTGGGAATATTCCCCACTATATCCTTTGGCACAATTTACATCCAAATCCACAAATGAGGTAATTCACCATCAAGTCCCCATGAGATGATTCTGTTCATTAAATGATACTAATATATTAATAGGATTATAAAAAAGGGGTTTACTTAGTGGCCACACCCAAACTATGCCAAGACCACACCCATTATATAATGGATGCAAAGTAACAGCAATATAGTCATTTGAAACACACTGACTCCTATATATCTACACATTTTTCTAGCACACACTATTTGATTAACCATTTGTTTCATTGGCAATATGAGCAAGAGGTAAGGTGTTCAGTTTGAGCTTCTACTGATGATCTCATTTAGTGAGCCGTGTCATATACATCTCTCATCATCTCTTGTTCTCATTTTTTACTAAAATAAAGTTGAAAATGATGCTTCTGCCTCTTTGGATTCATTCTAGCTAGTTAACTGCATTTATTTCATGTCATCAATGTAAGTGTGGTTTTATGACAGTGCTAACAGGTTAGATTATATCACAACAAATTGTATTTATATGTAGTCTAAAATATTTGATCTTATTTTTTCTTGATACCAAGAATTACATTAGCCCCCAGCTTACAATTAGCTATGAATATTATTAATTTGAAAGGGGTTAACTCCTGGTCTCCCAGCCAGACCCTTTACCTAATCGCTCCTTTCGGAAGCGATTAGGTAAAGGGTCTAGCCCGCTAGACTAGGTTAACTCCCTGAACCCCCAAAATATTATAAAAATAATTTACTTTGTCATATTTATATTAAGCTGTTTTACTAATTTGTAACTCTACTTAATAAAAGTAGTTTAACTTCAATTTTCTAAATTGCTAGATCTAATTTTTCTCTAACCGGATGATTTAATTATTTTTTAACGTAGCTAAACGAGGGAGACTATTAGCTACGCCTCCACTTTGTAGCTCTAGATAACATATTATAGCTATAACATTTCATAGTTTCTCACTCCATACTTCGTTGAAACTCAAGCATAGTGTCGTTATTGGCCAGCATGGTGAAATGGAAAATTATTTCCTTTCATGGACACTACAGAAGTAAAGTCGCCTTTTAGGCGGCGGATAAAAAGCAAGAATACATATAGGTATACGGTTGTTCCATGCTAGTTGTGTCCTGAGCAACCTACATTCATGGCAAAAGTCTGTTGTACATACTCGTGATTCGTTTTGAGTGTGGGTGGAGTCTCATTCACTGACCACACCTACTGCTGAACTACTTTACCTCGGGTGTGTTTGTTTGCCCGTTCGAGTTCGCCCAGCTGAGGTGTGTGGCAGAGTATATGTACGCGCAATTGTTCCTCGCATTCACTTTTTAGGCAACATGCTTCTTTATAAACTAGTGACATTGATAAGTTTTAAGCTATCTCTAGTGAGCATAGGTTAGTGTATCAATTATTGAGAAGCTAATGCTATCTAGTTATTTGTTGTTGTTTTGTTTGTTTTTGCTAGCTATAGCATTAGGAGATGACTGCATGCATGCTCTGAGAAGAAGTTCAGGCACAAGTGATCCTCCATTTAGAGATGGAAACTTTGTTCCCCTACCATCTAGCAATGCAGTTCAGGCCATCATCACCACCTACCAGTTTCACTGTAACTGCAGCATCACTTCATGGGAGACTTATGTGCAGCCTGGAGGAATATTTTATTCTCTTACGAGGGCATATGACATAACATTCCAGGTGTGGAGACCCTCTCCTACAGTACAAAGTAATGGCTGCTACAGTCTGGTGGGACAGAATGAGTTCACTAGCTTCTCATTCTCTAATGGAGGACTTGTCCAACTGACTCCTACTCCACCCAGTAACCCCATCATAACAGCACAGCCTGGAGATGTAGTGGGATATTACACCAATAGTCGTATGGGAGCTGATAATGGAATACAACTAGACAGCGATAGTAATTTCACTGAAAATATGATCTGGTATCGCAGTGTGGCAGATGGTTCACTAACATCCAGTGGGGACAATGCTTGTCCCTATCCCATTGGACCTGGGAGATACTTATCCAGTTCAATGGCAGCTGCTCTTATACTTAGAATAAATTCAGGTAAGGTGACCGTCAATCTTGGTGCTTTTTGTTTAATATTTCTAATATTAACATATAGATGTGGCTGAATGTCTTCTTCCCACAACTTCATCACCAACGTCATCTGTCGCCATCAAGCTGCCTTCTTCTAGTCTTCCTACAACTGCCAGCCATGATACTACTTCAAATATTGGATCTGAATATCCGCCTTTCACTAGATCTAGATCTCACCTTACAATTGCTATAAGTATACCAGCAGTTGTAGTCCTTGTTATTATATCAGGAATCTTACTGCTGACACTTCTATTGGCCAAGAAGTTGAAGGAACATAAAAATGCCCCAGGAGAAACAGACTGCGCACTGAATGAACTGAATGGTCAAAGTGGTACATATGAAGTCATTGATAGACCTAATATTTCACAAGAGTCTTATGAATATTCTCTAACTAAGTGTACGGATAGTAAAGAAATAGCCACGACACAAAATGAAGCATATGCTGTCCATAAAGAGAGAAATGTTGAGGTAAAAACATCTGAATTTGGTACTAATATTTTATTAGGTTAGATATTTTGTTGCGATCATTTTTCTTTTTTTGTTGTTGTTCAGGACTCTGATTATTACTACATTTAAAATCAAGTCATTTACAGTACAAGTGTCAAAATTTTCTAATTTTTCAAAAAGGAGCAAATTTCAGTGACTATGGCAATGTTATACTACATCACATTAGCTATACTTAGAATTTTCTTTTGAGTTGCTATGTAGTTTGGTAGTACTAGCTGGTATAAACAGATTTTCATATTTTGTCAGGAATACTCACACACCATGAATGACTCAAGATTGTGTTAAGCATGTTTGGAAGCTACATGGAATTCACACCCTCCTTTGCTTACAATGCACACACACATGCGCACATACACACACGCAGATGCACACACACACATATGCGTACATACACACATGCACATATACACACACATTTTGTGCAGTACCAATCAGCATACAGTATAATGGCTCAGGTTAGATATTTCATCACTTGTAAGCAGTTGACACAAATAGATAAACAAGGAGTGTCCCTAAAAAAAATGGAGGTCATACAGTTCAAAAGTAATAATCAGCATGATGAGTTCAGCACGTACAAATAAAAGGTGTATATGAAATGATATCAACCCATACCATTTTTGACTAGTCATGTCTCTGTCATTTCACTTTTTTAATAATTGACAATTCACTCAACATCATTGTGAATAAAACATGTGTTTCATAGTTAAGAGGTGTTTGGGGTAGACAAGGTGGAGGTAAACAAAGTGGAGGTAAACAAAGTGGAGGTAAACAAGGTGGAGGTAAACAAAAACAAAGTGGAGGTAAAATAAAATTGTAACAACTCCTCCATCACCTACTACTTCATCACCACTATCATCTGCTGCCGGCACCTTATTCCAAACTCTTTCTATCGAGGTTCATTCTTCTAGACCGCCTACAACTGCCAACCCAAGTGACATTAGTCCCGGGGGAACAGGATCAAATGTTATTTTCCCTGTTGTCGCGGTGATCCTTTTATTGCTAGTAGCAATTTCTGTGGCTGCTGTACTTTTATTTGCTGTAATGCTAAAAAGAAAAGCTTCTCTCAAGAAATCCCACGATCTGAGTAATTTATCAAATCTGGTTTATGAAACACGTAAGTAGCAACTAGAATAATGATGAGTTAGGCATTGCAATAGAGGGTAAAATGCAATATGTTTGCAGTTTACCTAAAGGGAGTATTAATAAAATTATAACCATATCTGTTATCTTGCTATGTTGGATATGATAAATTTATGCAGCTGTAGATAATGATGTTGAAAAAGTACAAGCAACACGATTCAAGAATAATAAGGCTGAACTATTGAAGGAAGATAGCATCAGTAAATATGAAGAAGAATCGACATATGCATGCCCTGTGGATGAACGAGGGTCAGACTACTCGATTCCAGGACCGGCGACGCACTATTCCAACCCAGAAATGCTGCATCCTGATTCTAGAAAATACTTCACTGGCACTGAAAATAACAATATACAAGAATTTTATCATGAAGAAGGCCCAGATGCTGAATCAAGTTACACATATATTTCTAGTGATCCTCTACCTCTACCAGGCAGAAATATCAGCTTAGTTAAAAAAGTTGATGATTCCAATTGTACGAGGCATAATGGCATAGCAAATGAGATTTATGATGAGCCACTGCCATTGGCACAGCAGGTAATTAGTGTCTTGATCTTAATGTCATTTAATTTGGTTAATATTGCTGCAAATTTTCATGGAATTTTTAGGCATCTATTAAGAACAAACCCATATTTGACAGAGTTGGAAACTATGTGCGGTCAGCGGTAGGTACCAATATTTCATTTAAATTATGCCTATATAAAGTGTAGATTACAAGCTCACAACTTGTAACTACGTCAATCGACAAATTCGTGGTGTAATACCGCACCAATTTACTCAGACAATTTCTAATTAATATTTTATTATTATTGTTATTATTATTATTATTATTATTATTATTATTATTATTATTATTATTATTTGAGTTGATAGAATTGCTGTTTATTAGCCTGTTAGTTTGCATATCTAGCTATTATTTCATTCAACATAAATTCCCTCATCACATTTTCCACACTTCCATTTCATCCTTAACAACTTCATGTCCTGAGGGTGGACTGTGAGCAATTCTCATTAACTTTTACCTGTATAGTGGACATGTAGACCTCTGTTGGCAGTCCTAATAGACTCCATTAGAAGCTAAAGTCAATATTTCCACCACAGAAACATTAATAAATACAACCTGATCAAGATTGTTACAATGTTTATTTCTTCACGTTATTAGGAACATAGATTGAAGACTTCAAAAGCAGCATCATATCAAACCAGTTCTGTAAGCACCAGTTCACATTGAAATGTGTTTTATTTATACAAATTATAACTATTTCAGGCAAAGTTGAAGTTCTTCAAGGAAGACAATATATATTGGACACCAGCCTCCACAACGTCTGAGCTTTATGCTCAGCTTGCGACCAAACAGTATCGTGAACTACCAAGAAACCATATCAAGTAAGTAATGCCATGGCTAGTCAGGCATGTGCTGTTCAAAGTACTGATGATTGTAGATTGTTATTATGGGACAGGCTCTGCAAAATCCAGGAATTTGCTTAAAAAATTGAAAATCCTGATACTTACTGAAAATGACTCAACCTCAACTATATAACAGTGTACAAAGGATTTTAACTGTGGACATTCAAAATGCGAGTTATAGCAGCGTCCTAAAAATGCATATTTGAAACTGGACGAAATGAGTTAAGTGTCGTGAAATGCAGTGGCCACTTGTAATTTTTGTTGAATTCCATATACTGTAGTCAACGAATGTAACACCTAATGTATTCAGTAAACAAAAATAATGGCACAGGTTTCTGGTGTGACACTTACTAAGAAGAAGAGGCTTTTCAAAAGTACGGTAAGAATCACTTTAATAGTGAGTAATTTACCAAGGGTTCTGTTATTTGTAGGAACTAACTTTTTGCATAACCTGAAAACCCTGAAAACTTTCCCTATTGTTCACACGGAAATCCCACATCTTCCACGTTTTACGTATTGCTAATTTCCATATATGCAGAGAAGAAATAAAAGGCAAAAAAATGACTTTTTTTTCAATGGCGCGCTTGATGTGATACAAATGTTTTTAAGCTTTGAAGTTTTTGGCAAAATGATAAAACTGTACTTAATAATAAGTGGAAACCCCCCCCCCCCCAAAAAAAAAAAAACAGGAAATTTTGACCATAGTCAGTATTTTTACCGTTTGCTAGCTTTGATATTTTTGCCAAAATTCCTGGTTCTTGTAGAGCTGTCACATATAGCTATGTGCAAGTCAGATAGGAAAGGTAATGACAAATGTATGTTGAATGGAATGATGAATAGATCCTTACTTTGTTTTCTTTTTCACTGCCTGAAAAGTGTCCATTGACAACCATAACAAAATCGTAAATTAGTACATAATATTATGTTGATAACTAGTTAGTTAAGTTGTACAGCCTTGTAATTTTTTTGTTAACTCTAATTATCAAGACAGTTTACGAATTTTGTTATGGTTGTAAATGGACTCTTTTCAGCCTGTGTTTATTTTGCAGTACATGCTGTCTAGACAGCTTAATTCGATTGAAGAATGTCTTAGTTGTCTTTGTTGAAACCACTAGCTGCTTCTAAATAGAATTCTGGTAACAAATATAGTCATGACTATCATAAGTAACTTCCAAAATGGGTTATCTTACTCATGAATATAGTTAATAGCATCTTGCATTTAAAATAAAATATTTCTACAAGAGGCATGTTTACGGACCATTACTTTGCATATATCAAATTTTTAAATTCAGATTTTATCATTTTTTTAATGTTTTTTAAAAATAAATACAATAGGATAGAAAATACAATTGGTTGTGGTCAATTTGGCAAAGTATGTAAAGCCATATGGAGCATAGATCAGGAGAAGATGGAGCTAGCCATCAAAACCTTGAAGCCTGGAGCTTCAGAGGAAGATGAAGTTAAGTTCCTACAGGAGGCAGCCATCATGGGCCAATTTAACCACAGAAATATAGTCAAAATGTATGGAGTGGTAACTTTAGGGAAACCTGTAAGTTTAACTAAACATTGTTATTTGCACCATAGCACAACTATTGAAGTTTAACAAGTTGATGCATAAATTTATAAAAAAAATATACTTTCTTTCTCTTTAATAGGTTCTGATTTGTTTGGAGATTCTTGATCATGGAGATTTGAGAGAATATCTACTAAAAATGAACCCACAGTTAGTATGACATGATGAAAATGATGCACTGTCCAATTATATACACTTATCTTAATCAAGGGGCTCCAAATTTGGAGATTTTATGGAAACAGAATTGGTTTTCTTGAAGTTTGCAAAAGAAGTAGCTGCAGGAATGGAGTATTTGTCTCAGAAGAGTTTTGTGCACAGAGACTTGGCAGCAAGAAATATACTTCTCAGCAAATATTTTACTTGCAAGGTGAGTATGTTAGAACATCATATCAATGACTTTAATTATGAGATAATAATTAAGTACTGTAGATGTGAATTAGTTACAGGAGACATGAATTTCTAAGATTTAAACATCTTTCTATAGATGGGTTCAATACTGAAAAAATTTTATTCGTACATTTTGCATAGTTAATTGTTGCTAGGCAATTGAGGTGTGTCTGAGAAGGGAATGCATATGGCTTCACGCTAAGTGAGTTCTAATCATTTTAAGTAGTCTGTGGTTTAGTGAATCTCATTCTTTTGCCTCGCTTCATGCATAGTGGCTATCATTTTAAGATAAACTCAGCTTCCATTTTAGGATGAGACGTTGTGCATAGCATACACCCACACACATACACACAAATATAATTTGTTGAATTTGTTGGACCAATTGCTTGTCACTCCACATTTTTATTTTTTATTTAGATAGTTCTTTTCTAATAGGGTAGCTAATGCCTTTAGGACTGGTTATAGCCAAATAATATCATAGCAAATCTAACTTAGGGTCTCCATTATAACAATGAGTCATTAAAAAGCAATGTTGACAGCCCATAAGATGTGCAGTTGAATATTTGTTGACACTGCAGCAGCAATTCTGTAATCTCCTTACCGTATACGATTCCAGGTCGTTAGCCTAAAATACCATTTGAGGTGATGGTATGTATTAAAAACCCATTCATGGGAAGCATAGTTTAATAAATTTAATGTTGGAACCTGGTTTTGCTAGCTGTAAAGGATAATCAGATAAGGATGTATGACAGTCTTATTTGGCTAAAGGGATTGTTGTGTAATGCAGAAGATGTGCTATAATGTGGAAGGCAAAGTTAGGAAGAAGAGAGAAAGTGGGTGCCATTTTCTTTTCACCATAAGAAAACATTATGAAGTGGGTGCCGTTTTCTTTTCACCATAAGAAAACATGTTTACTGGATACATACTATTCTATAAGTCATTACTGGCTCTATGTTTTTAAGATTGCTGACTTTGGCATGGCCAGAAACTTAATGGATGACGAGTACTACACATCCAGTGGAGGGAAAATACCAGTGAGGTGGACGGCACCTGAAGTGAGTTTTGTTACTATGACCATATATTTATTTTTATTTATGGCTTTCTTCACTTGCTCCTTTCTTAATAACTATGTTGTATGGTAACATATATATATATTGAGTCCATAGGAATAATGTGAGCTTCATTTGGTAGTATGTTGATAATATTATCTTGACTGTACTTATAATTATGGTGTTGCTCAGGGAAAAAATGGTATTGTTGGTCATCAGTTTTAACGACCTGCTGTATAAAGAATTATATTTCATGGATGAGTGAGTATAGTTATTTTTGTTCAGGATGAGCAGAATATTTTAAGGCAAAGATGCCATTAACATTTCCTAAAATACTTTAGCTTTACCGCTATATAGGTACTAAACTAAGCCTCAAATTTCTCTATATGTCTTATTCAAACCATTGTGTAACTTAAACAGTCATAAATAAAAACAAGTAAAAGTGTAAATATTAAAATCAAAAGCAACCATGTTTTAATTTGTTGGAGTAACTTAGCGAGTGAGTGTCTTACATTTACTTCAGGTGATAAATTGTTTATATATTGTCTAAAGGCTTTACTCTACAAGAAGTACTCTATTGACAGTGATGTGTGGAGCTATGGTATGGTTCTATTTGAAATCTGGTCCGTGGGAAGAAGACCATTCTCTACCAAATCTAGCCATGAAGTACTAGAGCTTATACAGACAGGATACAGCCAGGCTCCTCCCCCAGGATGTCCTCGGGCCATGTTTGAACTTATGGTGGATTGCTGGTAAATATGTGTGTGTCAGTGTGTGTGTGTATGCTTAAGCATGTGTCTGCAACCCCACATACATTAATACACCTCACAAGTCATAGCTTTAGATCTGTGGTTTAAACACATACATGCCAAGTAAGTGTCACTAATGATACTTTACCATTTAAAATAGATTTACCTTTCATAGTGTGAGAATGGCAAGTAAAACCTTCATAATACAAACTCTCCCTCCTAAATGTTATTGAGTGTGGAAATAGATGAAAGTTGAATGGAAAAGTGAAGTTGGGAATGAATTAATATAAAGAAAATATTAATTAATTTGGTGGGAAGTTTCATTTATTTTTCTCGTCTTCGGCTTATAGCTAATAAATTATCCTGTGATGCCTATTACACATGAATCATATAGTAGCGTGTTCTGTGTATTCTATTTTTCATAGTACATGTACTGTGGTTAACCAGTTGATTAGTACATTCAGTGGATGGTGGGTATATTATATTGTATCACTATCTACCAGTGAGATTTGTGTATTGGATTCAAAAGTTGTATTAGTAATGATTGTGGTATTAAACTCCACTAATTGAGTGAAAATTAGTAATAATAAGGTGAGAATAACATTACAATTATCTTTCACAAACTAGGCACCCTGAACATCAACAACGTCCCAGTTTCCATACCATTCATATGAAGTTAGTGAATGAGTCTCCAGAGAAGTTGCTGCACTGGTCTCCCAGTGATGACAGTCTCTCATCTGCAGTAGGAGTGTGTGGAGCTGAGTTGTCTGAAGCAGAGAAACTTTATCCTGACCTTCAAAGGAAATATATAAACTTAGATAGAGCAAACTACTTTTAATCGGAATAAATGACCGGGTTTTATTTTATTTTATTTTTATGCCAACACTAATTTAACCTAATTAACTTGCACTAACTTTAATTACCTTTAAAAAGGTTTCATAGTATTTGTGAATGTATCAATTGTTTATTGATCACATTTTTGGTCTGTAGAATATTCTAAGGCTCCCATGAGTTCAACTTAAAAATATCACCACATTATTAGAAAAGCTTGGCTGTTCTGCAGCCTTGACCCACGGGTAGGAGCAGAGCGAGAGTAGAGCAGCACAAGTGTCTCAGCTCTGGTCACCTTCCTCCAATGTTACTGCCACCAGAGAGATCACACACACTCTCAAGTCAGGTTGAGAACAAGTGGGAAAAATCTGAACTGAGAGGAGAGTGGTTGACAATGATGATATAGTCTGTTGACAACCCATTCATGCATGCGTGAGGTAAAGGGTTTACATGTAAATAAATTAGGCCCAATGTATTATGCACAACTGGGAACATAAAAGCACAATGTATGGATAGTATAAGAAAGAAAAATAGAGTGTTAACTACATAATAGTGAGGTAAAGTGTATGCATTACAATATTCTTATGGTATGGATCGAAGGGTCCATAACATTATTTGCCATCGTTTTAGCTTTATTAGTACAATTAAATTAGGTGTATCCTCTCTCCTTGCACTGCGTTTTTAGAAATATGAGAAAATTGGCTGTCACCTGAGATGAACCCAGAACATTTCTTAACTGGAGGGGCAACTTAATTTTCTTCCTGTCATCGGTTTTATTGCTACATGTACTACTACAGTTCCACTATCCCACACCCAAGGAAATTTTGTTTGATGCACTCTGTCTCTTCCCAGGCTCTTTAAAGATAATAGAGGTATTGGCTCTGCCTAGGGTCAAGCTTTATGTATTTAACTATTCTACTAGTAAGTAATACTGCCATAATGATTTTTTTTAAATTTCTGCCAAGTAATTGCTTCAAAATTTGTCTTTTATAAGTATTTGATCTCTTTCATAGGCTAGCTATTTATGAACAATACAGAAATAAAATAGACTCTTTTGTGGGAAATAAAATGCAAGGACCACTATTGCTAAGTCCCCAGCTATGACAACAGAAGGACTGTCACATGATAATTGGTCCCCCCTCTGCCCCGGACCAAACGTGGCAGAATTAATTGCCACGGACAGTCCCCCAGACTGTTCACGGCACAATATTATATTATAATGCCGTGGACGTCCCCCTAGGACTCACTTTATTGCATAAAAAACAAAGTCAGGGAAAGCCTGGACTGTGAAACAAGCCCAAAGTTCCTTTACTAGTTTTAATAGTGAAATAAATAAAACATATTGTCATAATTAACTCAGGCCCATGCCATTTGTATTAGCTATTTGGAAGAGTAATAAAATTCCTGAGTTGTTATGAAGTGATTAGATTCTTCTCAGCATAAAGTATACTCAACTATTAACTATTCTTATCCTATTGCTACTGGGAAAATACTTTCTGTTTTATGTAATATGTATTACCTGATAAATAGTTAGCTATACAGCTACAAGTGTAAGTGGGCCTACTAACTTTGTTAATTCACTCTGTAGCAAAAAGCTTAGCTAAGGATGGTTTTTATAAGACATATTAAATAGTAAATTGCCACTGCTACACATTGTCTGATTAAATGTCCTATCTAGCTAATGTTAATCTAATAGGCACAAATAGATAAGTCAGTTAGATAAAATAGATAAGACATTCTATGAATTTCCAGCAGTATATTTTGTATTTCAGGGGGGGGGGGGGTGACTTCTAATGGGGCTGAGGTGGCCCTTGGCCCCCCAACCTTCTGGCCTCCATAAGTATGAAATAATATTCTATTTGTAATAAATGCTTTGTTCACATTAGCTGATGAATTTGACTGAAGCACATGTAGAGGAAAGACAAGATAAATTGAAAAATACTCCTGACAAAAACTATACCATAAGCACTCAGGTTAGTGGCCCCAGTGAATAAATAGTCTTATTTATTTTCAAAGAATGAGTGAATTATCCTCAATGAAACAGGGCTGTCAGAATTACTATGTCATTACAAGCTAATGTTTAGGTCACTAGCTGTCTTAGTTATGGACACATTTTAGTACCAGGCCACTGAAATAACAGGTTTTAGTGTAATTTTAATGAGCTAAGTCTGAATATACTATATATTAATCATATTCAATTTTACAGTCATGTTACACGTATATTTTTGCATTCATAATTTACTATGAGTCTTTTTTATGCCTCACAGGGGCAGATCCAGCACTAATAATGAGGAAGGGCCAACATATATTATCATTATAATAAATATAATTTATTTATCAATAAAGAACTTAAATCAGCATGCAGTTATTATTGGTATATACCCCTGTACATCATAAATTTTCATTTGTTCTGAGGGGGGCCTAGCCTCGGCCTCCCCTGGATCCTCCCCTGCCCCCCTCCCCTTTGGTCTCGAGTTGGAACTGAGTTTCAATGTTAATAGCTATGCCTCTCACAAAATTAACCTGCCCTTGGTTGAAAATCCAAGAGAAACAGGTATAGAATTACAGTAATGTTTTAACACTATCTATATTCGAAAACTAAGTCATCAGTTAAAATAATTGTTGGCCCCCAACTTTTAAACAGAAATTACTCCTCTGTAATTATCAAGGCAATTGAATTTGTGGCAATAAACAGAAAATGGAATCTTTATCTTTGTCTGATGACTCTGACAAAGATCTTGCAGCTACTGCTACAACCAAACTATGTATTTGGTTACTTTTACTTTATGTGCAACAGAAACAACAAGCATTATTATGAAGTTTACTAATATTATGATGCTGGAAAATATTATGAAGATCCAAAGATAAAAACCAGAAAGACTGTAATTTTTTTCCAAATATTGCTCAAATTCAATTTTAGTTAATATATAAAACTATAAATAAAGACTGAAAACTACTAGCTAATAGGACGAAGCAAAGACTTGTTATGGACTTTGGTGACACACTACACATGACAGTTGCCTTTCTTACTACTACATATCTAATGTCAGCATACTTCACCCAGTACATTGAGTTTACATGTCTTAAAGCGTTTGTTCATTCTTTTCCTTCATTAAAGGTACTAGTTTTAAACTTACAATCTATATGGATTTGGTGCATACATCACTATTAATTTGTTTGGTAACTATTTCAATTGTTCTAAGTTTCATCTTTACCAAGTCCCCTAATTTGACTGCTTTCGATTCAAATGCCAATATTTGTTTCTAATTCAGGTAAAGACACTTCATCAGAATGCTTTATTACTTTTTTATATATTTTTTATTTTTTTTATTTTTATGCAATTTATAAGTAATAATTATAATAAAACTTTTAAATAAAATAAAAACAAAATAAAATAAAATAATAATAAAGAAATAAAATGAAGTCAGGTTGTGATGCCTCCGAATACTAATACGGAGTTCCCTCTCTGAATCGCAATCGAGACGCTGCAGGAGATAGTCAGTTGAACGAGGTTCCCCTGTCTCCAGCCCGATACGTCTACCAGATCCCTTACCAAGGCCATCGACTTGGGGCCCAGCACTCCCATGGTCTCGATTGCAAGTGGAGAAAAGAAATGGCTGGGTGGAAGGCTACTATATTTATTTTCTTTTCTTAGCTAGCTTCTTCTTAGAAAAAAAAAGAAATGCTTCTTTTTGACATATGTAGCAACACAATTGAATAAAAAACAAGATTCTTGAAGCAAAGCTGCCTGAATTGTTTTTTTAAGCCTAACAACCAATGTGACACCTCACATTTGCTGCATGCAAGTTTAAATTACTGCAAATGCCATCTAACTTGCCCAGATGAGCATCATTTCTTTTATCACATACATTATAAATTGATTCATTTAAATACCAGCTGTTTCACCTTGTCTACAAGCATAGCTTTGCAGGTGCAATAATGTTAGATGTTTGCAATAGTTAAGAACAAAATGGAACTCTTCTGCTTTTTTTTTTTTTTTGCTGAATTGTCATTCGAGTTTGTCACATCTCTAATCATCTCTTGTGCTCATTTTTTACTAAAGTTGAAAATGATGCTTCTGCCTCTTTGGATTCATTCTAGCTAGTTAACTGCATTTATTTCATGTCATGTCAATGTAACAGTGTGGTTTTATGACAATGCTAACAGGTTAGATTATATCACAACAATAAATGTATTTATATGTAGTCTAAAATATTTGATCTTATTTTTTCTTATTTCAGTAAAAGACACCAAGAATTACATTAGCCCCCAGCTTACAATTAGCTATGAATATTATTAATTTGAAAGGGGGTCTCCTGGTCTCCCTGCCAGACCCTTTACCTAATCGCAACTTTTGGAAGTGATTAGGTAAAGGGTCTAGCCCGCAAGACTAGGTTAACTCGAACCCAAAATATTATAAAATTTACTTTGTCATATTTATATTAAGCTGTTGTACTAATTTGTAACTCTACTTAATTTAACTTCAATTTTCTAAATTGCTAGATCTAATTTTTCTCTAACGGGATGATTTAATTATTTTTTTAACGTAGCTAAACGAGGGAGACTATTAGCTACGCCTCCACTTTGCAGCTCTAGATAACATATTATAGCTATAACATTTCATAGTTTCTCACTCCATACTTCGTTGAAACTCAAAGCATAATGTCTTTAGCCAGCATCGTGAAATGGAAAATTATTTCCTTTCATGGACACTACAGAAATAAAGTCGCCTTTTAGGCGGCGGATAAAAAATACATATAAGTATACAGTTCCATGCTAGTTGTGTCCTGAGCAACCTACATTCACGGCAAAAGTCTGTAACTTGTGATTCGTTTTGAGTGTGGGTGGAGTCTCATTTACTGACCACACCTACTGCTGAATGAATGGAATGGAAAATTATTTCCTTTCATGGACACTACAGAAGTAAAGTCGCCATTTAGGCGGCGGATAAAAAGCAAGAATACATAATAGGTAGTATACGGTTCCATGCTAGTTGTGTCTGAGCAACCTACATTCACGGCAAAGTCTGTACTCGTGATTCGTTTTGAGTGTGGGTGGAGCTTCTTCCACTGACCACACCTACTGCTGAACTACTTTACCTCGGGTGTGTTTGCCCGTTCGAGGATGTTCGCCCGGGCGTCGCGGAGTACATGTACGCGCAATAGTTCCTCGCATTCACTTTTTAGTCAGCAACATGTTTCTTTATAAACTAGCGACATTGATAAGTTTTAAGCTATCTCTAGTGAGCATAGGTTAGTGTATCAATTATTGAGAAGCTAAAGCTAGCTAGTTATTTGTTGTTGTTGTTTTGTTTGTTTGTTTTTGCTAGCTATAGCATTAGGAGATGACTGCATGCATGCTCTGAGAAGAAGTTCTGGCACAAGTGATCCTCCATTTAGAGATGGAAACTTTGTTCCCCTACCATCTAGCAATGCAGTTCAGGCCATCATCACCACCTACCAGTTTCACTGTAACTGCAGCATCACTTCATGGGAGACTTATGTGCAGCCTGGAGGATCATTTTATTTTCTTACGAGGGCATATGACATAACATTCCAGGTATGGAGACCCTCTCCTACAGTACAAAGTAATGGCTGCTACAGTCTGGTGGGACAGAATGAGTTCACTAGCTTCTCATTCTCTAATGGAGGACTTGTCCAACTGACTCCTACTCCACCCAGTAACCCCATCATAACAGCACAGCCTGGAGATGTAGTGGGATATTACACCAATAGTCGTATAGGAGATGATAATGGAATACAACTAGACAACGATAGTGATTTCACTGAAAATATGATCTGGTATCGCAGTCTTGCAGATGGTTCACTAACATCCAGTGGGGACAATGCTTGTCCCTATCCCATTGGACCTGGGAGATACTTATCCAGTTCAATGGCAGCTGCTCCTATGCTTAGAATAAATTCAGGTAAGGTGACCGTCAATCTTGGTGCTTTTTGTTTAATATTTCTAATATTAACATATAGATGTGGCTGAATGTCTTCTTCCCACAACTTCATCACCAACGTCATCTGTCGCCATCAAGCTGCCTTCTTCTAGTCTTCCTACAACTGCCAACCCAAATGACATTAGTCCCAGAGGGACAGGATCGAATGCTGTTATCCCTGTTGTTGTGGTGATTCTTTTATTGCTGATAGCAGTTTCTGTGGCTGCTGTCCTTATATCTGTTGTGATGTTAAAAAGAAAAGCTTCTCTCAAGAAATCCCATGATCTGAGTGACCGTACAGATTTATCAAACCCAGTTTACGAAACACGTAAGTGTAACTCAACAGCAACATGAGAAATGATGAGTTTAGCATTGGAATAGAGAGTATAAAATGCAATTTGTTTGCCATTACCTCAGGGGTGTGTTAATTAAATTGAACAATATCTGTAATCTTGCTATGTTGGATATGATAAATTTATGCAGCTGTAGATAATGATGTTGAAAAAGTACAAGCAACACGATTCAAGAATAATAAATATGAAGAAGAATCGACATATGCTTGCCCTGTGGATGAACGAGGGTCAGACTACTCGATTCCTGGACTGATGCATTACTCCAACCCAGAAATGCAGCATCCTGATTCTAGAAAATACTTCAACGGTGCTGAAAAAAAGAATATAAAAGAATTGTATCATGAGCAGGGTCCAGATGCCAATTCACGTTACACAGCTGTTTCTGGTAATCCTCTACCTCTACCAGGTAGAAATATCAGCGTTAATAAAAAAGTTGATGATTCCAGTTTTATGAGGCATACTGGCATAGCAAATAAGGTTTATGATGAGCCGCTGCCATTGGCACAACAGGTAATTAGTGTCTTGATCTTATTGTCATTTAATTTGGTTAATTATTGCTTGCTGCAAATTTTCATGGAAATTGTAGGCATCCATTAGGAACAAACCCATATTTGACAGAGTTGGAAACTACGTGCTGTCAGCGGTAGGTACCAATATTTCATTTAAATTATGCCTATATAAAGTGTAGATTACAAGCTCACAACTTATAACTACGTTAATCGACAAATTCGTGGTGTAATACCACACCAATTTACTCAGGCCACTTCTAATTAATATTTTATTATTATTATTATTATTATTATTATTATTATTATTATTATTATTATTATTATTATTATTATTATTATTATTATTATTATTATTATTATTATTATTTGAGTTGATAGAATTGCTGTTTATTAGCCTGTTAGTTTGCATATCTAGCTATTATTTCATTCAACATAAATTCCCTCATCACATTTTCCACACTTCCATTAATTCCTTAACAACTTCATGCACTGAGGGTGGACTGTGAGCAATTCTCATTAACTTTTACCTGTATAGTGGACATGTAGACCTCTGTTGGCAGTCCTAATAGACTCCATTAGAAGCTAAAGTTAATATTTCCACCACAGAAACATTAATAAATACAACCTGATCAAGATTGTTACAATGTTTATTTCTTCACGTTATTAGGAACATAGATTGAAGTCTTCAAAAGCAGCATCATATCAAACCAGTTCTGTAAGCACCAATTCACATTGAAATGTTTTTATTATATACAAATTATAACTATTTCAGGTAAAGTTGAAGTTCTTCAAGGAAGATAATATATACTGGACACCAGCCTCCACAACGTCTGAGCTTTATGCTCAGCTTGCGACCAAACAGTATCGTGAACTACCAAGAAACCATATCAAGTAAGTAATGCCATGGCTAGTCAGACGTGTGCTGTTCAAAGTACTGATGATTGTAGATTGTTATATAGCTATAAAGTCAGATAGGAAAGTAACGACAAATTTGTGATGAAGGCAATGACAAATAGACCCTTACTTGTTTTCCTTTAAAAATGTATTGAGCAGTACATGCTGTCTTAATTCTCTTTGTTGAAAAAATAGCTGCTTCAAAATAGAATTCTGGTAACATATAACATAGTCATGACTATCAAAAGTAACTTCCAAAATGGGTTATCTTACTCATAAATATAGTTAATAGCATCTTTTGTTTAAATATAGAATAAAATATTTTAACAATAGAGTCAATTTACTGACCATTACTTTGCATATCAAATTAAAATTCAGGTTTTATCATTTTTAATTAATTTTTTTTTAATAAAATAGGCTAGAAAATACAATTGGTTGTGGTCAATTTGGCAAAGTATGTAAAGCCATATGGAGCATAGATCAGGAGAAGATGGAGCTAGCCGTCAAAACCTTGAAGCCTGGTGCTTCAGAGGAAGATGAAGTTAAGTTCCTACAGGAGGCAGCCATCATGGGTCAATTTAACCACAGAAATATAGTCAAAATGTATGGAGTGGTCACTTTAGGGAAGCCTGTAAGTTTAAATAAATCATTATTGTATGCACTCATTAATAGTAATAATATTAGCAAACGATTCATCACTATCTAAACCATAGCACAGCTATTGAAGTTAACAAGTTGATATATACCTTTCTTTCTCTTTAAGGTTCTGATTTGCTTGGAGATTCTTGATCATGGAGACTTGAGAGAATATCTACTAAAAATGAACCCACAGTTAGTATGACACGATGAAAGGGATGCACTTTCTAATTATGCACACTTATTTTAATCAAGGGGCTCCAAATTTGGAGATTTTATGGAAACAGAATTGGTTTTCTTGAAGTTTGCAAAAGAAGTAGCTGCAGGAATGGAGTATTTGTCTCAGAAGAGTTTTGTGCACAGAGACTTGGCAGCAAGAAATATACTTCTCAGCAAATATCTTACTTGCAAGGTGAGTATGTTAGATTATCACAATTAATGTCATTACTACTGAGGTACAAATTAAGCAGATTTTATATACTGTAGCTGTGATTTAGTTCCAGGAGCCATTAAACGAATTTCTCAGATTTAATTATCTTTCTATAGAAGAGTTCAATACTGAAATATATTTTTTTGTACATTCTGTAGCTGTTCATAGTATAGTAAATGGTTGCTAGGCAATTGAGGTGTCTGAATGTATATGGCTTCATGTTAAGTGAGTTCTAATCATAATGAAGCACCGAAGGTGCGAACCCTCAGCGCTATTAAACACTACCTAGCTATTACAATATAATCTCCTTCCAAAAGAACAAGCAATCTGTTAGCTATTTTTTAATGAGGTATCAAAATAGCTCAACCCATGAAAATGGTACATGGAAACGCTGTCTTCATAAGAGAAGAAGTTAAACTAGCCAGAAATATTCACCTGTATATTTAGATAATACGGTGGCCAATGCCTTTAGGACTGGTTATAGCCAAACATAATATCCAAGCAAATCAAACTTAGCGGTCTCCCTTATGACGACGAGTCATTAAAAGGCAATGTTGACAGCCCATAAGATGTGCAATTGAATTTGTTGACTCTGTAGCGACGGTTGTGTAATCTCCTTACCGAATACGATTCCAGGTCGTTAGCCTAAACTACCATTAGCGATGATGGTATGTGTTAAAATGCCATTTGTGGGAAGCATCAATTTACTGAATTTCAAGTTGGAATTTAGTATTGCTAGCTAAAGGATAATCAGATAAGGATGTATTGCAGTCTTATTTGGCTAAAGGATTACTGTATAATGCAAAAGACATTTATGTCAAAGGCAGAGTTAATGGGTGTTAATTTTTTATTTACCATTATGGCATTATGTAACTGGATACATACATACTACTGTATTCTGTTTTCCTTACTGGCTCTATATTTTTAAGATTGCTGACTTTGGTATGGCTAGAGACTTAATGGATGACGACTATTACACATCCAGTGGAGGGAAAATACCAGTGAAGTGGACGGCACCTGAAGTGAGTTTTGTCAGTAGTGTAAGTCAGATTTTCGTTTACTTGTGCACCTCTAGTGCTCACTGATATCTTACTCCAAATTTAAATTTTTATTTTATTATAATCTGTATTTTAAAAAAAAACTAATTGCTTTCTTCACTTTCTTCTTCCTAACTAGTCGAAAGTATGAGCAGCTCAAGTGTAGATATTAATCTTGATAGTATATATGAAATTATGGTGTTACTCTGGAAAAAATATGGTATTATGTCATCAGTTTTAATGACCTGCAGGTTGAGCAAATATCTAAGGCAACAGATGCTATTAACATTTCCTAAAATACTTTTACTTTCCCCACTATGTACTAAACGAAGCCTCAAATTTCTGTATAATGTCTTTTTCACACACCATTGTGTAACTTGAACGGTCATGGTATAAAAACAGGTAAAAGTGTAACAAAACAACTATAATATTAAAATCAAAAGTAATCATGTTTAATTTGTTGGAGTAACTTAGCGAGTGAGTTTCTTACATTTACTTCAGGTGATAAATTGTTTATATATTGTCTAAAGGCTTTACTCTACAAGAAGTACTCTACTGACAGTGATGTGTGGAGCTATGGTATGGTTCTATTTGAAGTCTGGTCTGTGGGAAGAAAACCATTCTCTGCTAAAACTAACCTTGAAATACTAGAGCTTATACAGACAGGATACTGCCAGGCTCCTCCCCCAGGATGTCCTCGGGCAATGTTTGAGCTGATGGTGGATTGCTGGTAAATATGTGTGTAAATGTTTGTATGTGTGTATGTGTGTGCTCAGGCATGTTTGCAACCCCATATACATGAATACACATCTAACTCAAATGTGTGGTATGCCATCAGCATACACACCATTGTCTTCTCTCATGTGAGTTTCTTATTAACCCTCAGCGTGCATGCTCAAGATGGTTACAGTATTCAGTTTGTCTGTCAGTCAGTCAGTCCATCTGTCACTCTGTCACACGGATCTCAAGGATGGTAGCCTCCTGAAGGTTGAAACAAGCATCAAAATGTTGCACTTGACATTATAAGTCCTTTCAGTGTACCAGAATTATTTATTTCAACTTTTTTTTTTCAGAAAAAGCTAGTTATTTTTAGGCCTAGTCATGTAATACTCACGTGAGCAAATAATTTACTTGCTGTCCGCAGTAATTTTGCTTTACATTTTCCTCAGCAGTTTACCTGAGTGTTTGGAGTTTCTCATTGAAACTACTGGTAAGGTGCGTGTCATCTTAAGCTTCTCTTATGGAGACAGCATTAACGTCTACAGTTTCATTGCACAAGTCGCTCAACTTGCTCAAGCTTTATATATATTATATCGACGTGCGTGAACATACATATTGGCATATTCTTATTGATACTACTCCAAATAAGTTATTATTTTTGTCTTTATAATAGTTTAGCTAGTGTATGGTAATGCTGAGGGTTCACACCCTTGGTGCTCCATTTCAATATTAGTGGTACTCATTAAAATGTAACCTTTTGAAAATTAAAACAACTGTAATTCTATTCTCCCAGTTTTTCTGTAACATTTTAATTCTTTTAACACCAGAACAATTAGCCACAATAGCATTAACCTTATTGAAACTAGTAGCTAGAGCAATTATTTCTCACTCACTGGCTGCTTTATTTCTTACATGCTAAGTAGAAATATAAGAGTAAAAGCAAAAACTTTTGTTTATTGATTATTTTCCATATCCTCCAGTAATTGCAATCCCTCTAATGAACTCACCTCTTCTATTGATATGCTGAGTCAAGACTTTTGCTGTGTCCTTATAGTATAGCAGGAAGACCGAGCTTGTTTCGTATGCCAGAGCAGAGCAAGTTTAACATTCATTGATTCTACACAAAGGAAATAGTAGGGTTTTTTTTTTACAAGTAGCTATTGCTATTTCACCCCTTCTTGAAGCCCCCCCCCCCCCCATCTCCAGCACCTGCTTTGCACTGCCTTGCTTGTCATGTTCCAAACTGTCTAAAACCATGCCTATTTTAAAATTGAGCTACACCCATTCATACCCACAGGTATAATGAAAAATTGAAATCAAGGAATTGATTGTGTAAGACATGGTTTCTTATATTAATAGCTTTGAACAAGTCGTACCTTTAGATTTGTTGCTAAAACATGTGATACATGACCAGCAAGATGGTAAGCAAAACCTTCACAGTACAAACTCTCTCTATTAAATGTTGAGTGTGGAAATAGAACAACAGTTGAGGAGAGAAGTGAAATTGGGAATGAATTAGTATAGAGAAAAGATATATTAATTATTTTTTTGGAGGATAGTTTCATGTAGTTTTCGCATTTTCAGCTTTTATTTCGGCTTGTAGCTACCAAATGATCTTGTGATACCTACTGCACATGAACCATGTATTGGTATGATAGTCTGTGTATTCTATTTTCACAGTACTGGGTTTACAAACAATTGCATTCGATTGGTTGCGGGTATATTATATTTCCAATTGTATTACTATATCTTTACCAGTGATTTGTGTATTGGGTTCAAAAGTTGTGTTAATAAAATGATTGTGGTGTTAAACGTCAGAGTTGAGAAATAGTACTTCTTTAAATGAGTGAAAATTGGTAATAATTAAGAATAATATTACAATTATCTTTTTCACAAACTAGGCACCCTGAACATCAACAACGTCCCAGTTTCCATACCATTCACATGAAGTTAATGAATGAGTCTCCAGAGAAGTTGCTGTACTGGTCTCCCAGTGATGACAGTCTCTCATCTGCAGTAGGAGTGTGTGGAGCTGAGTTGTCTGAAGCAGAGAAACTTTATCCTGACCTTCAAAGGAAATATATAAACTTAGATAAAACAAACTACTTCCAATGAGTGTAAATATACTATTCTTTGTTATTATATTTTTATGAGAACACAATTTTACTTACACTAATTTGTCATTGCAAGAATTTAGCTTTAGCTAATATTAAAGCTGTCATAGTATTATTGAACATATCAATTATTTATTTATCAAATTTTTAAATTTTTGATCTGTAGAAGATTAATATTGATGGAGCGAGTTGAGCTTAAAAAAATTGCCACATTTTTTTTTATTTTAAGAAAAGTTTGGTACTGAAGAAAGGACAGAGAGGGAGTGAAAAAGAACAAAAAATTCACTATGGAAAGGAATGTAATTGCTGGACTGACTTGACATTCTTCTGCAGTCTACTGTTCTGAAGTTGGGAGTTTATTCATAAATAATATAAGGTCGTACTGATGATGCTATACTGGCATTGGCAAAAGCAGGAAATTCAATAATGTTCAATAACCAGCAGTAGACTGGAAAAGGCTATCTATAAAGAACAGCAGCAACAACGACGAACAACGTCGAACATCGCTGTGTATATTGAGGAACTTGGACGAAAAAAATAGCGTTCCGGTATGTTCGACGATCAGAATATTCAATTCAAGGAGAATATATTTCGTACCAATCTCATAGGAAGTGAAAAAGTGAACCATCCAATCAAAAATTGGTTTTCATGCGTTTCTTATTGCGTAAAACAAGTCGGATGCACCAATCCGTTCAGTCGGTACGGGATTTCTGGTCTTCGAGCTCTGGTTGTGCAAATGATCCCATAGCAGGCTTTCTCTTGCCCAATTTAGCCTTGCTCGTGCTGCAATCAGGTTGAGATTGGTAAAGTAATTAGAGTTAAGATTAATGACGAATTACAACACGTAAGGGTTAACGGTCGCTTCCGTATGGCAAGCGATGCGTAACAAAATTCCGCCACACATAATTCAACAATATTTGCAAATTCAAATGTACTTGCGAAAGTACTTTCCGAACTCGCATGTACTTCCCAACTCGCATGTACTTCCCAACTCGCATGTACTTCCCAACTCGCATGTACTTCCCAACTCGCATGTACTTCCCAACTCGCATGTACTTCCCAACTCGCATGTACTTCCCAACTCGCATGTACTTCCCAACTCGCATGTACTTCCCAACTCGCATGTACTTCCCAACTCGCATGTACTTCCCAACTCGCATGTACTTACCAACTCGCATGTACTTCCCAACTCGCATGTACTTCCCAACTCGCATGTACTTCCCAACTCGCATGTACTTCCCAACTCGCATGTACTTCCCAACTCGCATGTACTTCCCAACTCGCATGTACTTCCCAACTCGCATGTACTTACCAACTCGCATGTACTTACCAACTCGCATGTACTTACCAACTCGCATGTACTTCCCAGTCTCACACTTACTTTCAAACCTCCATGTACTTTTCGAATTCGGATACGCTTACATTACGGCAGTTAACGATTAAATTTATTTGACCCTCGACCTTCAAGCGACCTCGTGTGTGGTGAGCTTAAAATGGCGTCTGAGAAAAGAGAGATTTTGTGTGCATTTGAGGGACGGAGGAGAGTGGTGTCATTTATTGGTAACGATGATGTACAAAAAGAAAATGAGGGACTCCTTAAGGCTGCTAAGACAGCCTTTTCAGATCTTCTGTCTAAGGACTCTGGTAGTAATTATTATTTGCAGGTGAAGACTATCAATGAAGGAGTGCTTAAATATAATATTATTCATATAATGTATATTATTTGCAGGTTGAGAACAAGAAGCATGGACTAATTGATCTGTATAATGTGCGTGTTTTTGAGGATGACAAATTGTTTTTATGTTGCTCAAATCCAGATAAAAAGGTAGGTGATATTTATATATTTTGTAGGCAGTTGATTTCGCTAGCTATTTTGTTAATTTGGTTAAAATTACAGGAATTTTGATTGGATAGGAGGCTTGGGGGTATAGGAAAAAGAGTGTAGAAAGGGTCCATGTATGTGACTGCATGTATGTAATAATTGCACACAATGTCGGGAGCATAATTTTACACAAATAGATTCAACATATTTGAAGATTGATTCCTTTTTTAAAACACCATGTGAACTGTTTCCAATATATACAATCACTCCATCCTGCAAGCATTAAAGATTCATAGCATTGAGATTGTGGGCTTCAAAGGCATCACTATGGCGTGCCTGCACTGGTTTCTTCGTATCGCGATCGTATCACAATTATAAGTGTTGAGCACAAACTAAATAATCTATTGTCAACATAATGGGAAGAAGGAGATATGGCCGTCAGTCTTCGCAGGTGTAAGTAGATGGTTGCTACATACAGAGTTCCCTTGTGTGTTTTAATTAAGAAAACAATGGGCATGTCTATTTACAATATTAACTGTAATGCTTTTTAGTGATAAAAGGAGTGAGCTGTAGTTCTTTGTGTGTCAGTGTTCATACTAGTCAGATGTGTGTTTTTACTAGAATTAGATGTGTATGTTCTTATAAGTAATAGGTGTGTGTGTTCATACTAATATTTGATGTGTGTTCGTACTTGTATTAGATGTGTGTTCTTATTGTAATTGGTATGTGTGTTCATACTAGTATTAGATGTGTGTTCTTATTGTAATAGGTATGTGTGTTCATACTAGTATAGATGTGTGTTCTTATTGTAATAGGTGTGTGTTCATACTAGTATTAGATGTGTGTTCATATTAGTACTAGATGTGTGTGTGTGGGACTTATCACTTAAAATCATTGTCACCTTTCTTACTAAGTTATCTCCTCATCAACAATAACCTTTTTACTGTTGTATTGTATTGCAATATATATATAATATATATATAAAATAATTATATACATAATATATATATATATTTCAGATAAGTCAATCAAGTGGAAAGGCCAAGAATTTGTGCAAAAAATTAGGGAAACCCACAGAGGCCAATGCAAAAGTACTAGCCAGCCTTTTTCCAGCGCAAGCGTCAATGAGAAACAAGCGACCTTTGAGGAAGTTTGATCCAGAGGACGAATGCATTGCTAGTGATTTTCATCGCCGTAAGAAATCAGCAACACCTGGAAAAGTACGGTCTGAATAGAACTAAGTCCCTCGCTGACCTGCGGGGTGTGAGGGGGTGTGGCTAGCTAAGCTAGGGGCAATTAACTTGACCACTTTCAGTTTAGATAATTAGATTGACTATAATTACGAACAAGAGAAAAGAGCAGATCAGAGAGAGATTAGACGTTGAGTGTGATGCGCATAAGATGCGCATTATGAACAGGATGACTTGGAGCAGAGTTCAGTGGTTTGTGATGAATCTCATTACCGTCTCCAGCAATGAGATTCGGGTAAGGGGATGACAGGTGCATTAGAAACTATGGAGAAGAGGGACAGATACAGATAAGCATAAGATTAGAAATAAATGAATTAAGACAGATACATGCAGGTAAACAAATGAAACATGGATATTGTGCATTCAGTTTCAGTTTGTAGATTACTTCCGGGCCGGCCGGGCTTGACATCTCTGGTTGGGCGTGGAGCCCAAACATACTCCGGGGGGAGCAGATGGGAGAGTGGCAGGTGTGTTGAGAGCAGGTTCAGTTGTGTGAGGAGCAGATTCAGCATCGATGGGGTCGTCGTTGGAGTTGGAGAAGGAGTGGGCTTCAGCTTCTTCTTCGTCGGTGATCAGTGGCACCAAGCGTATTACAGGCCTCTTGTACTCCTTGCCTCGGCAGTACAAGGTGGCTACTCGAGTGATGTTGTCGTCGCCAGGGTGCAGCTTCGTTACCAAGGCGAGGGGCCAGGATCGTGAACGTAGGGATTCATCTTTAACCAGGACGATGTCTCCAACTCGCAGAGGTCGTCCAGGACGCAGCCATTTGGCTCTGGCTGAGCAGCTTGAAATGTAGGCAGCTAACCAATGTTTCCAGAGGTCGGTTTGGAGTCTCTCGGTGAGATTCCAACGTCGTAGTAGGGAGAGTTTCCCGCTGGGTGGTGTAGGAGCAGGTGTGGCGCGGAGGGGCCGTCCTATCAGGAAATGACCTGGCGTTAGAATGTTGCCCTCCTCCAGGTCTCCGGCCTTAACCGCCACAATGGGCCGTGAGTTCAAGACGCTCTCCACCTCGGTGAGGAGAGTCTCAAGCTCAGGCCATGTGAGCGGGTGGGGCGCGGCGACCTTTCGGAGGCCCACCTTCATCGCCTTGACGGCCGCCTCCCACAGTCCCCCGAAGTGGGGTGCCCTTGGGGGAATGAAGTGCCATTTGATGTCGTATGTTGAACAGTGGTTGATGATGGTGTCTCGGAACTCCCTGGATCCAGTCATCGCCTGGATGGCCCGGATTTCCTCCGCGGCCCCAACAAAGTTGGAGCCATTGTCAGAGTGGATCGTTGCAGGACAGCCGCGTCGTGCTGTAAAGCGGCGGAGGGTAGCCAGGAAGTCCTCGCTGGTCAGTTTCTCGCAGATCTCTAAGTGAACAGATTTGGTGGCCATGCACACAAAGACCGTAACGTAGGCCTTGATGTGTACAGGCTTTCGGGTATAGCCGACGCGTAGCGTAAGAGGGCCCGCGAAGTCGATCCCGACGTGTGCGAACGGAGGGGCAGGTGTGGTTCTCACGGATGGCAGCATGCCCATGGTATGTGAAAGTGGGCGGGCCAGTATCTTTTGGCAGATCACGCAGCGGCGGGATACTTGTTTCAGGAAATTCCGTAGGCCGACGATGAGGTATGTGGTCGAGAGGATGGATGTCAGAGTTGAGGTGCCTGGGTGTCCGTGAGACCGATGGGCAGATGTCAAAAGCAGCTTGGTGATGGGCGAAGATACAGACAGAGGGATGAGTTGAGTGGGAGCAGATGGTGAGTTCGGATTGCGCACCCGGCTCTGCGCCAAGATGTACCCGTGTGGTGACATCGTCAGGTGGTAGTGACGCAGAGGGTGGTTGACAGGTGGAGCAGATTGTGAAGACAGGGCATGAAACAGCTTCGGAAAGGATTGGCGTTGTGCCAGGGTGAAGAGGATGGCTTTCGCAGATGAGAGTTCGTCGAGTGTCAGAGGTCCGGCAATCTTTGAGGTGGGATGGCAACAGTTGTTGAAGAACCTGCGGGCATAACACAGAACACGAACGAAACGGGAAAAAGAAGAACAAATATTGGCAAGGTAAGACATAAATGCAGTTTCAGAGGGGGAGAGAGAGGGATCAGGTAGAACAGAGACAGAATTGATTGAGAGGGTAGGTTTAGTTCGGAAAGGAGGTGGCCACGAGTCTGGCGGGAGAGAGAGCCAGCCTGGACCGTGCCACCAGAGTTCGGATTGTAGCAGTTCGAGAGCTCGGACGCCCCGGCTGGCCAAGTCGGCAGGGTTGTCGTTGGTTGCCACATGGCGCCAGCGTTCGGGCAGAACCAGATCCTGAATCGTCACAACACGGTTTGCGACGAAACGGTTGAGTGAAGGAGGCGCCTTGGGCAACCAATACAACACGATCTCACTGTCAGTCCAGGCGTGGATGGCAGAGAGAGGCAGATCCAGCAGAGTAGTTGTGTGTCGTAGCAGTTTGGCCAGCAGCAGGGCGCCGCAGAGTTCGGCTTTGGGAACAGTTATGGGCTTCGTGGGTAAGACCCGAGCCTTGGCGATAATCAAGGTGATAGAGATGCTGTTGTCAGGTCCCTCCGACCGTGCGTAGATAGCAGCTCCGTACGCGACGGTGGAGGCATCGCAAAATCCGTGTAACGTCAGTTGAGATCCAGGTGCAGAGTTGGAGAACACGTAGCGAGGGATGGGGTGCTGATGGATACGTGGTAGATCCTCGATCCAGTCAGACCAGCGTCGTTGCAGATCGTCTGGGACCTCTTCGTCCCATGAGAGGCCTCTCTTCCAAGTGTCTTGGAAGAGAATGCGGGCTGAAATGACGACGGGGGCGAAGAGTCCCAAGACGTCGAACACGCCAGCGGTGAGTGCAGCTATGACTCTTTTCGTTACTTTCGCAAAGTCAGATGGCAGGTCGGGAATCGCGACATAGAGAGAGTCGGATGCCGTATCCCAATGGACACCGAGTGCCTTGTGGGAGTCCGGAGAGGGCGAGACGTTGCGGTCTTCCTCGAGCAGTTCATCAGGTATCAGCTGCCGGAGAGCCGGGTCGTTCGTGCGCCATTTGCGCAAGTCGAGTCCAGCCTCGGCACAGAAGGTTCTCAGATCCATGAAGAGAGCGTGGGCTTCTTCGGCGTTGCGTGCTCCAGACAGGACGTCGTCCACATAGAAGTCCGCGAGCACGGCATGAGCTGCAGCAGGATGCGAGTCCAGATGGTCCTGTGCATGTCGACGGAGAACCTGAGTGGCCAAGAAGGGAGAGCTCTTGACCCCAAAGGTGAGTCTCCGCATCCGGGCATCACGAATGCTGCCGTCGACTGCTCGATACAGGAACCGGTGCCAGTCCTTCTCTTCCACATTCAGCAGGATGCCGCGGAACATCTTCGAGATGTCCGCGGAGACTGCGGAAGGATGGCAGCGGAACCTGATCAACACATCAGGTAGGGGTGGGTATAGATTTGGGCCAGGTAACAGCTGGTCGTTCAGGGACGATCCGTTGGTGGTCCGTGCGGAGGCGTCAAAGACGGCTCGGAGTTTCGTTGACGTCGAGCTCTCCTTCACCACGGCATGGACAGGCATGTAGTATGACGGTTTCTTCAGATCTTCGTGGGGAACGACCTCAGCGTGGCCCAAAGTGAAGTATTCCTGGATGACTCCACTGAAGTTCTGGAGGCGTCCGCGAGACTTTAGCGAACGTTCATTCGCCAAGAGTCGCGACAGAGCTTGAGGGCGGCTATCTCCCAGCTCGGGTGGAGAAGTCGTCCGGGGAAGGGACACAGAGTACCGTCCGTCTCCCATACGTCGATGAGTCAGGTCAAAGTGGTCGAGAGCCGCCTGCTCCTCCTGGTTGACAGTCGGAGCTTCGGGCACTCGGTCCAGCTCCCAGAGTCGGGCGACATCAGCAGGAGTGTCGCCTGGAGTGGACACAGTGTTAACAGCTGGGCTCGCACCGGCTTCAAGGGGACACGAGAGGCAGAGCCCCAGTGGCGTGGGCAATGCTCCTAGTTCTCCAACCTTGAAGGGAGCGCCGGAGGTCAGCGTCGTCAGCTGGGAGATACCCAAGACCAGATCTACGCGGCCACCAAGCTCATCGTCAGCTAACTTGAAGTGGCGCAGTTCGGGCAGCTTCTTGATGCTGGCAGCGTCCGCCGGGCGGGCGATCGGCTCCAGAGAGTCTATCAGAGTGAAGGTCAGTTCGGCGAGTTTGAATCCTAGATCAACAGAATATAAGTTGCAAGTCACAATAAATTCGCACCTGGTAGTGCCAGATATCCCAGTGACCGGAATAGGGTCGTGCCTCCTGGGCAGATTAAGTGATGTGGCCAGACTCTCCGTCATCATGGGAATGGCCGCGCCGGCGTCCAACAGGGCTCGGGCATGTACAGTTCTGCCTCCTCGGTCGAAGGCGACGATGGCCGAGTATAGGGATGCGGCTTTCCTGTTGGAGGGCGTAGATGCAGATACGGGATGTGCGACCATCATGGAGGTCGGCTGTGGCTTGCTGCTAGTGGCGGCGGCCTCACGGTCTCTGTGCAAGAGAGAGTGGTGTCGTCCGTTGCAGTGCCTGCATGAGAAGCGACTCGGACAGGACTTGCACCCGTGTCCTTCAGTGAAGCAGTTTAGGCAGAGTCGGCGTTCTCGTACAACTTGGTTCCTTTTGTCCAAGTCATACCCTGCAAAAGTAGAACATTTGGATAAGGTATGCAACTCACCACAAACCGGGCAGTGCTGCGCGGTCCTGCGGGGGGGAGGTGGTTTGGCGTTGGCAGATCTTCGAGGAGACGACGGTCTCGGCGGCAGATGAGCAGATGAGGGCAGCAGAGGAGCAGATGAGGGCACGGAAGGAGACGGCGAGGATAGCGAGTTGGCACGACGGAGTTCCTTACGCTGTGCGTCGACAAATTTAGACAGATTGGACATGGAAGGAGCAGTATCCGGAGGGCGATGGCGGATCCACTCGCGACGACAGTCAGTAGACATGAAGGACGAGACCATCCTTGCAAGGAATTCGCCGAGGGAATCGCCGACCAAGGCACGGAATTTATTGTACGGCAGAATCAGTTGTTCATACAGTTGATCAAAGTCAGATGCAGATAAGGAGCAGCTGTGGACGGACAGGATCTTTCGAATGATCAACGGCGATAACACGTCAGGAGCGCCGAAGATAGTCTCAAGTCTGTCGAGCATCTCCGCGAGGGGAGTATCGTCCGAAGGCAGGTTGTGTAGGATCTTTAGGCCGTCAGGGTGCTTTATAGCTTTAATGAGAAGACCCTTGACTTCCAGAACCGAATGTCCACGAGCGCGTTGATCAATGGCTTGGGTAAACATTGTCCGAAAGTTGGCCCATTTGAACGGGTCACCGTCAAACGAGGGCAGTTCGATTTTTAGAGCATTGCTATCAGATGAGGAAGTCCGCGCAGGCATTGCTGCAGCGGAAACCGTTGGAGTAGTTGGCGGAGTGTCTTTGCAGGACGTCGCAGTGAGTCTCAACAGCGCAGACATCTTCGCAGCTGTGGTGTCGCAGATCTCTTTCAGGTCAGGTAGAGCGTGGAAGACTTCAGCACAGGCGTCAGACACTTCGACGTGGCGTCCGTGCAGCTTGTCGACCAAGGAGCGGAAATATTGAGAGTCAGGTACATGTCCATCCAGGTAGGATTCCGCCTCGTTGAGGACAGAAGCAGCTTTGCGACGCAAGGGCAGGGCCTTAATCACGTTGTGGACATCGGCACGCCACTCAACGTGGGTGTCAAGCAGATTGTCGTCGTCATCAGCTTTGGCAGGGGACCGGAGTTCGTCGTAGGTATCATAGAACTCGTCTAGCTGCGATTGCAATGCCGTGTGGGCGTCGATCGCCGTGGACAACTGATTCGCCAGATCATTGAGAGTCGCAGAGTTGATGCGCTCAGGTCCGTCGGAGATGATCTTTGCAATGCGGTGATGAAGTTTGGTGATGGTACCTCGCCGGCTACCTCGCCTCACTTCCAGATCGTGTATAGTCGCCCTAACGTCCTCGGATGCTGGAGCGGCCATGACTAATGCAGATGAAAAGAACAGGGAAAAAAATGACAATACACAGGAATACCTGACAGATGAGAACAGATGTAGCAGAATTTCTAAGTCCGAAGGTGCGAAGTCACGGGAAATCCGGACAGACTTTCACCTTGGAGAATGAGAGCAGATACGGCGACGTGCGCAGAGACGAAGAGAAGTCCCGCAGATTGCGCAGAGTGGGTGGAGAATGGCGAAGAAGGCGGCTCCCAGGTAGGCGGAGTTTCGGCTCTGTCGTCAGACTTCCTGACAGCTTCCGGCGGTAGAGAGATGACTTCGTCGCCGGGCTCGAAGGACCATGAATAGAACTAAGTCCCTCGCTGACCTGCGGGGTGTGAGGGGGTGTGGCTAGCTAAGCTAGGGGCAATTAACTTGACCACTTTCAGTTTAGATAATTAGATTGACTATAATTACGAACAAGAGAAAAGAGCAGATCAGAGAGAGATTAGACGTTGAGTGTGATGCGCATAAGATGCGCATTATGAACAGGATGACTTGGAGCAGAGTTCAGTGGTTTGTGATGAATCTCATTACCGTCTCCAGCAATGAGATTCGGGTAAGGGGATGACAGGTGCATTAGAAACTATGGAGAAGAGGGACAGATACAGATAAGCATAAGATTAGAAATAAATGAATTAAGACAGATACATGCAGGTAAACAAATGAAACATGGATATTGTGCATTCAGTTTCAGTTTGTAGATTACTTCCGGGCCGGCCGGGCTTGACATCTCTGGTTGGGCGTGGAGCCCAAACAGTGGCATCTATTTCTACTCTTACTGGTCCTCTCCCTCAAGCTGTGGCATCTATTTCCACTCTTACTGGTCCTCTCCCTCAAGCTGTGGCATCTATTTCCACTCTTACTGGCCCTCTCCCTCAAGCTGTGGCATCTATTTCCACTCTTACTGGCCCTCTCCCTCAAGCTGTGGCATCTATTTCCACTCTTACTGGCCCTCTCTCTCAAGCTGTGGCATTTATTTTCACTCTTACTGGTCCTCTCCCTCAAGCTGTGGCATCTATTTCCACTCTTACTGGTCCTCTCCCTCAAGCTGTGGCATCTATTTCCACTCTTACTGGCCCTCTCCCTCAAGCTGTGGCATCTATCTCCACTCTTACTGGTCCTCTCCCTCAAGCTGTGGCATCTATTTCCACTCTTACTGTTCCTCTCCCTCAAGCTGTGGCATCTATTTCCACTCTTACTGGTCCTCTCCCTCAAGCTGTGGCATCTATTTCCACTCTTACTGGTCCTCTCCCTCAAGCTGTGGCATCTATTTCCACTCTTACTGGTACTCTCCCTCAAGCTGTGGCATCTATTTCCACTCTTACTGGTCCTCTCCCTCAAGCTGTGGCATCTATTTCCACTCTTACTGGCCCTCTCCCTCAAGCTGTGGCATCTATTTCCACTCTTACTGGCCCTCTCCCTCAAGCTGTGGATCTATTTCCACTCTTACTGTTCCTCTCCCTCAAGCCTGTTGTCTATTTCCCTCTTACTGGTCCTCTCCCTCAACTGTGGCATCTATTTCCACTCTTACTGGCCCTCTCCCTCAAGCTGTGGCTCTTTTCCACTCCTACTGGGCCTCTCTCCCTCAAGCTGGTGGCATCTATTTCCACTCTTACTGGCCCTCTCCCCTCAAGCTGTGGCATCTATTGCCACTCTTACTACTGGCCCTCTCCTCCTCAAGCTGTGGCAATCTATTTCCACTCCTTACGGCCTCTTCCTCAAGCTGTTGGCATCTATTTCCACCTCTTACTGGTCCTCTCCCTCAAGCTGTGGCAACCCAACCATCCTATTGCACTCTTACGGACCCTCTCCCTCAATGCTGTGGGCTCTCTTTCCACTCTTACTACTGGCCCTCTCCCTCTCCCTCAGCTGTGGCAATCTTTTTCCACTCTTATGTCCTCTCCCTCAATCTGTGGCAATCTATTTCCACTCTTAGCTGGCCCTCTCTCCCTTCAAGCTGTGGCATCTATTTCCACTCTTACTGACCCTCTCCCTCAAGCTGTGGCATCTATTTCCACTCTTACTGGCCCTCTCCCTCAAGCTGTGGCATCTATTTCCACTCTTACTGGTCCTCTCCCTCATGCTGTGGCATCTATTTCCACTCTTACTGGCCCTCTCCCTCAAGCTGTGGCATCTCTATTTCCACTCTTAACTGGCCCCTCTTCCCTCAATCTGTGGCATCTATGTCCACTCTCCGGCCCTCTCCCTCAATCTGTGGCATCTATTTCCACTCTACTACTGGTCCTCTCCCTCAAGCGGTGGCATCTATTTCCACTCTTACTTGCCCGCTCTCTCGCCCTCAAGCTGTGCCATCTATTTCCACTTCTACTGGCCCCTCTCCCTCAAGCTGTGGCATCTATTTCCACTCTTACTGGCCCTCTCCCTCAAGCTGTGGCATCTATTTCCACTCTTACTGGTCCTCTCCCTCAAGCTGTGGCATCTATTTCCACTCTTACGGACCCTCTCCCTCAAGCTGTGGCATCTATTTCCACTCTTACTGGCCCTCTCCCTCAAGCTGTGGCATCTATTTCCACTCTTACTGGTCCTCTCCCTCAAGCTGTGGCATCTATTTCCACTCTTACTGGCCCTCTCCCTCAAGCTGTGGCATCTATTTCCACTCTTACTGGCCCTCTCCCTCAAGCTGTGGCATCTATTTCCACTCTTACTGGCCCTCTCCCTCAAGTTGTGGCATCTATTTCCACTCTTACTGGCCCTCTCCCTCAAGCTGTGGCATCTATTTCCACTCTTACTGGCCCTCTCCCTCAAGCTGTGGCATCTATTTCCACTCTTACTGGCCCTCTCCCTCAAGCTGTGGCATCTATTTCCACTCTTACTGGTCCTCTCCCTCCAGCTGTGGCATCTATTTCCACTCTTACTGGTCCTCTCCCTCAAGCTGTGGCATCTATTTCCACTCTTACT
>WLWD01001905.1_pt1 | contig 133530 bp, 82 predicted proteins | sample 6712731 | NCBI WGS metagenome assembly WLWD01 (sample SAMN12718690, study PRJNA576275) | sponge metagenome | isolation source: marine sponge | host: Mycale hentscheli | place: New Zealand: South Island, Marlborough, Capsize Point | collected 2014-11-01
GAATTTTTTTTCTCCTAAAACCGCTATTAGGGCTTGACTACATGTCCAGTTTTTTTTCCTGAAAACTACAACAAGCATTAAGCAAACCTTACTTTATACTTAAGCTCCAAAGTATGAGAAAATTCCTGCTAAAACGCTTGTTTTCAAGACACAAAAAGTTGATTCGACAGGTTACTATGGCATTGAAGACCCTTTTCCAGACTTCATTTCAAAACTTCGCCGTTTTATGGGGGGATACGGAGTGCCAGTTGTTGGTTGTCAAGAGCCATTGGTAGTCAGAATACCGTAGTATTAATGCTAAGGAAGCTACTACTTCTCGAGGGAAGCTGAGATAAGTACGCAATTCCATATTTGTTAGCTAAATATGCAAAATTAACTCTGGCCTTTCTTTTTTGTAGCTAAGAGCTAGTTAACAGTGACTGGTAAATTCAAATGGTCAGATTGGCTCAAATTTGGTATACAAAAGTTACCACTGCTCAAGAAAATGAGGTAAGAAAGTAATTGTGTATTTGTGTGCTAAAATTGATTGTCTTTTGTTTTTGTAGGTGAGAGCTTGTTGTCAAGAATTCAAGGTAATTCAGATGGTCAAAGTAACTTCAATTTGATACTACAGAAGTTATCAATACTCAAGAATGATGTAAGCAGTAATTCCATATTTGTTGGCTAAAATTAATAATAATAACACTAGTTTATTTTTTATCGTAGCTGAGAGCTTGTTCAAGAGTTACTGGAGATTGAGATTATCAGAATGGTTGATGTTTGATACTACAAAAGTTACCATTAATAAGGTAAGAGAGTGATTTTGTATTTGTTGGCTGAAATCAAATGTCATAACTGCTATTATAGTGTTTGCATGAAGTAAGCTAAAACAGTAACATTTTATGTTACCTAACTATCAGGCTCGCTCGCCATTTGTGGTCAAGCACACCACTAGTTTAGATATATGTATGGACGTACATATGTCATCTTGTACTTTGACCCTCGCGTTTTTGTGTTAGTTCGGTTGTCGACCCCGTCCCAAATTGCACTAAACAGAATCCTCTGGTTTATCGATCAGTACCCGTATCACCCTAGAAATTGAATTGTTTACCGTTTTGAATTCTTTTGCGGGTGCAGTTCAAACTTGAAAACTTAAGGGACTTCCATTTCTATTCGAGTTAGTGGCGGTGGTAAGTCAATGCGCTATTTGTCATGGTTATAAGCCGTGCGCAACAGTATTTACTTGAAAATACATTGTCCACTATACTACTGCGAAGGTAAGTCTGTGTAGGTGCATGTCCAGTTGTGTCAAAGCGTTGTGTGTTACAACCACTACTTAGCTAAAGAATATCACAAAGAAACTTTTAAATAACGTGTATTGTTTTTTTGTTGTTTTTTTCCTTCCAAGCAGTTGCAGAGAGTTGTTACTATATAGCTATCCTGTGTATACTAGATGTATTCCCAGTGTATTCTTGACAAACTCTTGTAGCATATGATGTATAGTGTATACTATAGATGTATTTCCAGTGTATTCTTGACAAACTCTTGTAGCATACAGTGTATAATCTGTGTACCCAGGTGTATTCCCAGTGCATTTTCAACAAACCCTTGTAGCATTATGGTGTAGCTATAACCTGTGTATATTAGATGTATATTCCCAGTGTATTCTTGATGTTCTCAAAGCAGTTTGACAGAAAAGTTAACAAAAATAAGTTCTGAGTTTGATAAACCCAGGGCCAAGGTATTGATGGATGTATTGTCTTTCATGACCCCAGACTCTCTGGTTGGTTACAGTCCAGCCGTCATCAAGTCCCACTACTTCTCACATTCTTGATGTAATGTGTAGTTTCTGCAAGTTTCTGAAGGATAATAAGAATACACAATCAATTGTGAACAATAAAACTACATTGAAACATTCTCACTTAATCATGGAATCAAACCCAGGACCCCTGGCTTTAGCCACCAGTGCTCTAGCTACTGAGCTACGACAACCCATGTCTTCCAAGAACTACTGAACAGATTACCAATTATGTGTCATCAGAACACCCTTTTGCTGTTGACCGGAGCACCTCCTCCTCTGGAGCGGAGCCGTAATTAGTGGATTGAAAATCAAAATTTTTCACATTTTACCTTTCTCTTTAGACCACTTTAAGTGAGAAAGTTTTAAATCTAGTTATGATGACGGTCAGAATTTGATAATTGTAACAATAAAACTCATTCAAAACCCAATAAAGGAAATGAAGCTGGTAAACAATTAACATGATAAATAAATACTTCATAATTTCTTTCCTCAACCTTCTTTCACTCAATATTTAAAAAAACATGTGAAAGAGAGAGAATATATCTAAAGATTAATCAAGATTTGTACTTTAAAAAAATTCTGTGAAAATTGTACTTGTATGAATAAAGTTTATTTTCACGCTAAGATGAGATACTTACACACATAAATGTCAGTTAGCAAAAAAAACTTGACTATCACTCCGCTACATCTTTATTGGCTATAGGTCAAATGATTTTGCCAATAGGGAATTGTTCAATTTGTAAGGCACTTGATACAATACTTCAAGACAAGGAGAATAACACATACAAAAAAAATACAACAACAACACCTAACCAACAAATAAATAAACAAAATATATATTTGGAGTGTTTTTTTATTCTAGAATTGCTTTTTTTTTTCATGAATATAATATCAATTCAATCTGAAGAAAAGTGACTGTGTAAACTTCGGCGACCACTACCTATTGTTGCTAGTTGCAGAAAATCACATTCAATATATACTTTTAAACTGTCATGCTATCATTGTTGCATTATAATCGTTGTGATTTAGGGTGTGGTTGGGGTGTGGCTTAACGTCCCTGAACTATGATTAGAAATGTTGGCAACTATGTCGTCAATACAAAAAAAACACTAAAGGGCTACTACACAATAGCCAGCTATTACAAAATCAATTCTAAGATCTAAGTAATAATTAATTTTGGCATATTATATCCTAATACATAGGTATCAATATAGCTCATGCCATGAAAATGGTAGACATAAATGCTGTCTTCATAAGGCATGCAATAGACACTTACTGGTAATTAAACATGGCACAAAAACTTAAACAAAATTTCAGCACCCAGTACACTTTAAAGTGAAATCCTAATTCCTCCAGGGATTCACACAGGAATTTTTGCTGGGGGAGGGGGTGGGGGAATTTTGTAGAGAGCCACATAAAATGGTAAAGTCATGACTACGAAACAGATTATTATATGAAAACTTAAGACAAACTATTAAGAATTGCTATTGAAGGACAAGAATTAGAAAGTGTTGATTTTGAAGAAGTGATGGGCATTAAAAAATAACTAGTAGTAAATGATGGCTATAATTTTCCATATCTTATACTGGTCATAAAATTTTTTTAGTGTGGGTAAACAAAAGCATAGGAGGGGGAGGGGGTGGAGAATCCATAATCTGTATGAAACCCTGATCGCCAAAATTAGAGCATGAAAGACAGACAAACTGACTACTGCAACCCTCTTGCTATTTAACAACAAAACTGCAAAAGAGTCTGACAAGAGGCTGGTCACAGTAACAAGCACACTCCTGGTGTAAAAATAATCAAACTTTCCCTACAATTACTCCATTATATAAAGTTCTGGCCAATAAACTATTGCGACACTATGGGAGTTATGCATTATTTAGAATATATACCCACACCCACGGTGTGGGCTATAGCAATGAGCTAGTTACTAACTTTATCTACATCAATATCTTATTATCAGAAAAAGTGACTGAAAAACATGAGGGAATACAGAATTGATTATACACGTGGTACAATCATTAGAGTTTGAGAGTTCAAGTTCCACTACACACTAACCTAAATTACATCCCAAATATTCCAACTTCTTTACGCTCAAAGGAATCAAATATGAAACTTTGTTTATTTCTAATGACAGTATATAAATACCCAATAGTTCAAAAGATAATATTTAGAACATTATGGGAAATAGTGATGCATAAGGCCTATATCAAAAAATTTTCTTGTTGATTGTTCCCTCTCTCTTCAATCAACCAAAATTTTATCTACTTTTTGCACACACACACACACACACACACACACACAGTTTGTAGTAGGTGTGCATTAATTAGAAAAAATGTATTATTGGGATCTGTAATTATGGTGCTTGTACTCCTAGTCTTCAAAATCAGAAGTTGGAGTTAGAAAAACATCTTGCTTGGAAGTTCTCTGTTTGTGGTGACTCACCTTCTGATGTGGAATATGAGAATGAATCATGTATTAAATTTACGAAACAATTACTTAATCTTGCAATAAAAGATTCCTATAATTCTCCTGAGAATACTCACACCCATTTACTTTTATTGTGGTTCTGAAGAGTTTACGGACCAATTTAAACTTATCCTATCGGTATGACTTTGCTACAACAGTGAAATGAGATCACCATTAAAACAAACACATAAATTTACACCTAAATAAATGTTATTTGTTTTCCTGATATGTAATAATTTTTTCATGACCTACTAACTTTGTCTTATAATTCATTATTTCATGATTTAAGACTCATTTTATGATTTATGCTAATCACTCTTCCACCTCTCCCAAGTTTTAGATTTTTTTATATAATAAACAATGAATTTTTTTTATATGGAGGAAAGAGCAATTCTAGTCATACAAAACTAAACTGGAAACTGTGGCATCTACTGTACATGGTCAAAACACACCTTGTTTGTTGAAGCCTGGAGTTCAATTTCTTGAGTAAGTTTTTATCTCAAGGCATTACTGTTTATTTGAAGCACTACAAAAAACAACAACAAAAAATACAAAAAAAAACAGCAACATAATAATATCAGCAATAAAAAAAAGGATCCAAAAATACTTACGTCTAACATCCTCCATGGAGCCTCAGTTGGAAAATCTTGGGACATAAATGACACCAACCAAGAAACTATGTGCTATACCAATTCTGCAAAATAATTGAACATTAAATTGAATGCTAAACTATTGTACAACAATTTATGGCTTGTTTTGGCTCGTTGGTCTAAGCCTAACCAACTGTTATCATGCCCAAGCTAAACAGTAAAGTTAGAGCTAAAATTCCAATGACTTTTGTAAACTTCATTAGGATGAACATGTGAATGACTTTGACAAGTCTGAACCAGCAACAAAGTCTAGACTGGCTAATATAAATATGCTCATTATAAAGTGATACATCACGTGATTAAGTGAATGCTTATAACGAGAATGTAGAAGAATGTTATTTTTGATAACGGATTTGTGCCAAATAACACCACTATTATGAAGTCATTTTGAGGCTGAAAACACTTTAAGAAAATTATATAAAAAAACACTCTATACAAACTAAGTGAAGTGGAAGCAAAGAATATTTTTATTTGTTTATGTCTGTACTCTGACTCAAGACTACGAAAACTGAATTAATACCTCACATGCTACTACTCATCCCAAATAAAAGTCTAATCTTTTAGTGCTGTTGTGAAGTACAATCACACACAAAAAAACATAACTACAAGTTACCATCAGAATTATAATCAAATAATGATCAAAATAATAGGCAGGTCAAAAAGTCCAGTCGAAGCTATGTGCCACAATCAAAATAAGGTATATTAGAGACCTACTAATAAACTAAACACTAATACTATGTGTCATTCACACCATAGTCATAATATAGCCTGAACTCTTATACTTAACTTATTTATAGAGCTAACTCCCAAATAACTAAATACTTTTGTTTCTTGATCGCAATTTTAATGGACTCTTCTTTTCCTCCCAGGTATAGCTAATAAATTCAGTTGCACAGCGAAGAATGAAAGCTGCCGAACACCTTCACATTCGTCCTCTTTCTTTTCCACGTTTGTCCCCATAAAGGGCCGTACTTTACCGACGTTTCCCTGTGCTTGCTTTAGCAGTTCTAATAGTGCTAAATCATTGTTTTTTAGCTTTGTTAAAAAATTATTACTTTATTGCCAAGTAACGTTAATGTGTCTCTAGTAGGTCCTCCACTTATTTTTATGTATATTGATGCATTTTGTATATATTTTAATAAACCATGCAAGTACTGCCACAATTGAATGCTGAAACAACTGTCAAAGCATAAATAGGTATTCACCACATGATTACAAGAGTAGGTCTTGGTTGTAGACAATGGGGTGCTTTAGTAAGATCATGGGATTGTTCTCCTATTATGCTAGCATTATGCTCCTATTCTAAGGGCACTCACTACACTACTAAAAAATTATGCTGACATAACTTATAAAGCCCTACAGACAATTCCCAGTAGTTGCCTAGAATTCCCACACATCTAAGATAGAAATGATAGCAAACCAGAAGCCACATGTGGCTCTGGAAAGGTTTACCACGAAATCAGCATGTGAGTGCATTACACCAATGCTGAATTTTAGATTTAAAAGTTTGCCCTCTAAATATTTACATCATCTTTACATATCAACAAATGCAGGGGGATAGCAGTAACATTGTTATGGGTGAGGCATAAATAAATGATGTAACCTTTACAGTTACCACTGCTGTAAGAGGAAGAACTTGACTAGGCTGTGGTTTACCTATATCCAATAGAATATTACTTTATACTCATAGGGGGAAGATCAAGTGTAATTAACATCACAATGTTTAAGTGAAAATTAAAAGATTAGTCCAAGTTAAGATATAGAAATGAATTTTGTTTGCATATTCACTATCTTGCCAACTGCAATAGGGAATTTATAATTTATAACTTTCACTTTGCAAGCTACTTAAGAAGTTACAATGAAAATGGTTGATTCTGATTATGGGTATAATAAAGCTTTCAAGAAAATCAGCTAAATTTTGACAAGTACCATGGCTGACCACTATTAGACACTGGAAGCCCAATATACATTGTAATTATCATAACTATGTGTGTGTAATCAAAGCATTGTGGTTCAGTAACCAGTATGAGCTGAACGAAAGAGCCAAGTTGATTATAAATAAATTTTCGGTTATGACTGTGATTTTAATATTTCGAAATATTTAAATCTAACTCAGATATCATAACTAGAAATAATAAAAGAATTTATTAAAGGATAGAAAAAAGCTACAACATCACAAATATTAGTGCCCTGAGGCTAGCACAATATAATATTACTGTACATAGGCAGTGGAAAGTGGGGGCTAAGAGATTTTCATTCCCCCCCCCCCCCCATCCCCCCACCCCGACACACCCCAACTAAAATGGAGAAAGAGCTCCCCCAACTTCTGGACATTGATAGTTTTCAATGCCTATGCATTATATATTACATGCACCAATAGCAGTGTACACATTCACTAGTGACAAGTTTACTCATCAATATGGAGTGTGGTCACAGTTGGACTGCATGGAATTATACCAACTGCAGCACTTTAGATAAAAACAAACCAGCAGCCATTCAGTCATTTCAGAATCTTGTAATTACCTCATCCTCTACATTTTAAGTGTAGTTTAGATTATTTCAAACTTTGGTAAGTATATACTGGTTGTACAATTATCTGATGGCATACCACCACACAGTAGCCAACATCTTACTTTACCACTGTGTGTCTGGTAACAACCCAACATAAATACCTAGTATGAAATGTAGACCATATCAGTGATTTTTGCAACCAAAATTTTACTACATGATTAATAATTTGCTGTATAAAAATAAGTTTGATCTAAATCTATTCTCAATACAATAAATATTGTACATAAAAGCCTAATAAGTATATATATTTTTTTCAATTTAACTACATAAAGCTGGGTAAGTGAATGTACATCAACAGACAATAAACATTAGCGAACTATAATTGTTACCAAGAAACTGTACGGTGGGCATACTATCATTTATAACTATCTACTTCGAAAGTATCACTAGCTATTTATATTATTAATTTCTTATTGTCTAACAGCTACATGCAAATATTACACAACAGATACTCCTATTTTTGTTGTTATCTTTCGTGTGTGTGTGTGTGTTTGTATGGCTGTATAGAAGTGTTCTTTGTCCCTGCTCCTCTCTATACCTTTAAAGATATTACCAACATTAAATTCTACTTCTGAAAATTCTGTGAAATGAACAGGAAAAGGTTATACTTAACTCATTCAGCAATTTCAGAAGAGACTGCTGTTCAAATTTTGTCCCACTATGTGGTCACAAAGAGTAGTGGAGGCAGAATATTTAGCTCACTCAGAATTGGATGCAACTACTATCTCACTTGAGTCACTTAATATATTGGCACAAGCTCTTGAGTGAATGATAAACAGCAAGCTGCCTTTAGAAGATGGTGATTTAAGAAAAAAAGAGAAACAAACATTATTGGAATATTTATTGATCAACCAGAAATTCTGAACAGATCAAGTTACATGACAGACTAGCTAAGGAAACTGGAAGAGTCCAGAGTTATATTTAAGAAAGATACAAGCACGACAGAGAGCTATACTGGATATCCCACAATACAAGAGAATACAGATGTGATTGTCTTTACACAATACAAGAGAGAGACCTTACAAGAGCCGAGGTTCCAGGGTAAGACTACAAAAATATAATTGCCCTTGCAACTTCTACCTACATTTAAGTTGTTGCTTGGAGGATTGTCATGTTCTGCTAGACACTGGAGCAGCAGTTGTAGTGCCCACAAGTCAATATCTGGATGAGCTAGTCAAGGTTATAGAGTGCTAAATATCCTTTGCATGGCAAATAAAGCAAACATCCTCTTCAAACTTGGAGATTATGACTCTGATGGCAAGTGTTCTCATTGTATATTTGATAACAGGGAAGAAAATAGGTACTATACTTTCCCTGTATCCCAAGAAGAATGAGAAGTCTATTGTGAGCACTGAAACAGCAGAAGTTTGTTATATAGAAGTTCTCCAGTTACAATCACTTTTTGTCACACAACAACACTAAATACAATTGGGTATGTGGTACTGGGTGGTAAAGTACTCAACAACATTCAAACAATAGGGTATGTGGTACTGGGTGGTAAAGTACTCAACAACATTCAAACAATAGGGTATGTAGTACTGCGTGGTAAAGTACTCAACAACAAGGTTTGAGAACTAAGCTAATTAAACACTTTCTTGTTGTATGCCAATATCTATTTAAAGAAATTATTTAATAGATAGATAACAAAAAATATTTTTCGCTATGCCAGAGGTTATGACAGACATACTCGGTGTAATACATTGTTAATGCATCTGAACTTACTCTTCTTGTAAAGAACATAGGCGTGAGTGGTCCTAGTGTTACCTGCTGAAGGTCTGTGTGAAGTATAACTGCAATATTAATCCATTGGCTTTGCTCCTTATAAGTCTGTGTGTGCCGAAGGTTTGCAGTCGCGCGCGTGGGAGGAGCCACGCTTCCTCTTAGGGCTCAGCCCTGCCCCCGCCTGGGTCTTGTTGGGGTCTGGCGAGCCCCAGGCTTCTGCGCCTGAGGCTAACCCTTGTGCAGCTGAGGCTTACCCTGCGGCAGCTGTACATCCCCCCAAACCCTTCCTGCGCGCGACCTCAAACCAGTCACGGGATACCCTACGCCAACCTAGGGGTCCCCCTACGCCAACCTAGGGGTCCCGGAGGAACCCTCCACTACACCCTCTTATAATTGGGATGCGGTGGGTGGGCTCTTCTCTGCCGCGGGCCTCTGCCACGGCCTTTCCCAGCTGTCTGGGTGTCTTATCTTTCTTGTCCTTACTTTCTACTCACTTAGTACATATTTTGGTTGTTATACATAGCTATTTAAATAACTTATTCCAAATAATGCTTGTTTCAATCAGTTTAAATAAAACAAGCTACTTTAATAATTGCGTTTATAGAAACAATCTTATACCTAAAATGACAGACCTTATCATGTGGCATTTGAGACTCTTACCTGTTATCAAGGATATATATTATAATTACAGTAAATTCTATAAATGCAGACAAAGCAGTCAGTATACCACACCCCAGAATGGAGTTTCTTGGTCACAATTCTGGGTATTACATTGTATTATTGTTAGTTATAATTTCTTTTTATGCCTCCTTTGCTACTGACGTCACTATATACTGGATATACATATCAGTTATTCCCACTTCATGGCTGGAAGATCTACTCATATAATATAATTTTGAAAAGCCATTATTGACTGTTGAACAAAACAATTATTCACTACAGGCTGTAAGTTACTTCAATCTAAGCTTCGTCAAAAGTGGGTGATAGTGCAGGTATGTCTGAAGATAATTCTTGTACATATTCCTGAAGACCCACAAGAAAAGCATTATGCAAGAATCTAATTATCAACTCAAAAAAACTTATATACTGAAGACTGATTCTCTTATATTTACTCATAGTTAGGTTATACTAGATAATTTCAAATATGAGTAACTAAGTGTAATAAACACAAAGGCAGCTGCATGAAACAAATACCTAGACAGATTCAGTATGATAACAAAAAGGAGGGTGTTTAGGTTAAAATAAAGAACTAAAGCGATGTGAACTAAAAACAATAGGAATATTTTAACAACTGGTATTAATTTTTGACAACAAATTATAACAAATCAAAACGAAGTTCATTATGCTATTTTTGTAAGCGTTCACAAACGGAATTTGCAAGTCTGTATTGTGTTAGTTACGATTTACCAAAAAATCTGCGCTTCAAAAAGTCCTTCGCATGATTTAAATGCTTGAATGCTGAAGCGGTGAAATCATCCCCTGTAGAGTCCGGGTGAACCTGTTGAGCTTGTTGACGGAAGAACTGGTTCAGTTCAGCTTCGTTCAGATTCTTTGGATCAAGCCCGAGTATTCCACACGCCCAGCGAGCTTTAATTTCCTGATTTTTTGCAGTTGTTGGGTCCGCCATGACTTCTTTTGTGTCATTCAGTATCCGCAAAATCTTTTCTTTGTGTTCAAAATTGGGCAATATTGCTTGCAGTTCTTCAATAAGTTGGTTGATCTGTTTGATAGCATTTTTAGAAAAAATGAAGTTGGAGCCAACACCTTGAAATTTTTCAAGTTTGGACTCCAATACCCGAGTTTCTTTAGCTATATCGTCGTTATAAACGGAAAGTTTTTCCTCCAACTTCTTCCTGCGAGCAGTACGGTCCTGATCGGGCAAGCTTATTGTCTTACTAACGTTATCATAGTAGATCTTGCTAACGGTATGGTCACTGTAACTGTGGGAACAATGAGTACACTTTCCACTTTGAATTTGGGAGCAGGCTCTGACAGATATGAATGTGAACCAGCAATCACACCGCAGGTGGCAGTTACGATGACATACAGAGCAAGTGAGATTTTTTTTCTCAGAGTCCTTCGTAACCGTCTCGGTGTAAGTTAATTCTTTCACGTGACTCTCGTAGGAACCTACATCTTCAATTAGCTTACTAATTTCATCCTTGTTCTTGTAGTGTACTTTCAATTTACTAAAACAGACTTTGATGTTATCAAAACCGCTTCCTGAAATTCACCGAATTTCAAGGTCCTTGCTGGTTTGAAAGATTTGATAACTTCAATTATCTCATCTAAAATCTCATTACTATCTTCGAAATCCCTCCGTAACTTTTTCTGTTCCTTTGGGTTGGGATCCTTTTTGTCGGTACTTTTTCTGTAGCTTTCATATCTGGAATACGAATTGTCTAGCATAAATTGATGCTCAGCAGGAATAGACAATTGAAATTCTTCTTGTAACAATTTTGGTTCGAATTTTAAACTAAACCCGTCTCTCGTAAACGTATATACTACTATAATATTTCGTAGAACACTCGGTGGCAAAATAGAAACAATCTGAGTTATGACGTCTTTCATTGCTATAGTCAAACGAACCTGCGTACCATTAATAATCAAGCACACGCAATTTATGTAAAGCTCTTTCTTTAATATGGCAATAATATTAGCTGTATTCTTCTTTTTTTGATCATCCCCTCTTGTATCGCCAAACCCGGGAGTATCAATAATTTCAAGGCTAAAGTCACCGTATTTTGCTGTATATTTGCTAGATTCTGTAGTGTCACTCTCCCAAACTTGCTGATTAAGTCTTGCCACATCGCTTTTTACAAAAGAAGACACCTGGTCCAAAATATAATCTTCTTTACCAAATTGCTTACCATAATTTAGAAGCAATTGTAAAAAAGAAGTTTTACCAGATCCAGTCTCGCCTATCATCACCATTTTAAATGAAGACTGAGGTTTAGACTCAGCTTGAGAACTTTGATGCTTACTTGCCATTTTCGCTCGCAGTTGTGAGTGGGGGCAAAGCGTTGAAACTTATGTACGGTCACGACCGATACGGAATGCGCCTGCGCGTTTTTGCGTCAACACCATAAAGTAATGGGGAATACCCACTGGATTTAAATTTGATAGAACATGCTGAAAGAAATTGGTTATTTATAGCTTCCAGAAACTATTTATAGTGCTTCACAATTCATACTAAATCACATTGTTACACTGACTTTCTATGGCAGTATTGTGTTCTCTTGTACCTTCTATACTCTTAATGAATATGTGTGTTGACATTGACAATACATCTGCTATGTCAATATAGCTACAATCAGGGAGAAACTGCCCCCACCCCCTAATATGGCCTTGTGTACCAATAAAGTTTTACTATGTAATGGTCACAAAGTCATATACTGTTATACTATCCATTGTTATTTAACTTGGTCCTTACTCTTTGCAAATTGGGGAAAAACAATGAAAGGAAAAATAATATCAAACGAATGTAATGAAATTTACAGGAACTGTAGAAATGATGATTGATAGAAAAATACGCTGAAATATAATTGGGGGAAAACAATGAAAGGAAAAATAATATCAAACGAATGTAATGAAATTGACAAGAACTGTAGGAAGAATGATTGGTAGAAAAATACACAAAACATTACTACAAAACTATATCTTTCTCGTTAGTCCTAAATTAACGTAATTAAAAAACAGTGCATAATAAAAGAGAAGTTAATCCATTGTACAGATCACATAAAATGCCTAATCCCTCTTACCGTTCTGTCTAGCTACCAGGTTACCAATCCTTGCTTGACTTGCTAGCTCCCCAGATAATGATCAGACTTAACTCTGGTGGTAGCAACCAACATTATATTTGCCCCATTATAGGGATTATTACAATGTGTATATCAACTGCTAACTTTAAGGTAGTCCTGTAGCTCAGTATGTTAAGAATATTGGACACTCGCTCAAAGTAATTGTTATGACAACTATAAAGCATGTTTGTAAAATATGTTGGGAATTAGAGTGTTTTGAAGAAACAGCTGATTTAATCTTAAAGAGTAGCTAGACTGCATATTATGTATTTATTTTCATCCAGTTATCTTCCCAAACTTCGTTCTTAGTATATGCACAACATTCCTTATTCCCAAATGGAGCCAATCACTACATCAACACTTTTAGAATATCAAGTTGAACCAAACAATCTCATTGGAATACGGTGATTTGTCACCAGTAGCTATGTAAGTTGTTATAAGTAAAACTTAGGTCACAACTGCATGTGAGCCCAGAAAAAACATAGTAGCTTTTAGTATCCGTAATTTACTATATATATGCATCATTGTTGTCTGAACCACTGCCATAACACTCCTAGAGTAGTAACACATTATAGTGATTCTGACAGTTTTTAATGCAATCTGTCATGTATATAGCAACAATATTAAATTGGCCAACCTAAGCTTTGTAAATTGTATTTTCTGTTAATTGTTAACCTCCATAATGTTAGCCTGTGCAATTATTACCTGTAATCGTAGTGAAAATGGTATATATTTATTTACAGAGCTAAGTATTAAGCATCTTTTAACATGAGAAAAATCTTAATTGAAAGTTCAAACCAAATTAAAATTCCAGTACCCTTGTAAATTTAAGATACTGCAATGTACTTGGGTTTTACTTATATTGTTTCAGTTACATCTATGAATGCAAAACTAATATTTATTTAAACAACAAATTATACTGCCAAGTAAGTTTTTTAAGTTCAGCCAAAGCAAGCTAATTGATTGAAATGGTTCAGTCTTTCTATATTATATAAACCAACTGTGATGAAAGAATAAAATAGATATGTTGCATAAGTCACAATTAATAGTGGACTAACAGAACAATGGCGACTGTCACCAAGCTGTAATGACAAATAATGATAGTGACTCTGACTACTGTGTAGGTCAGCCCACCACGTCACCACAGCCTTAAGACATTCATTCTCCCTTCATATGCAGAGTATGGCATGATATGGTGACAAGCATACACTGTTTAAGAGTTCATAGAAATAGTTTGCACAGTTTGAACAATTTTTTATCTTTACCTAAAAAAGCGTAATTGAATAGTTATTCCATAATGTGCTCTATTTGCATTCATGCATAAAACATCATTTGGAATTGGAGGTCAATCTGTATAGGTTTATCAACCAAGCTAATCTATACTGTTGCCTAGGTGAAGGTTCCCGTTTGTATTGGAGTGAAATAGTTGATGAAGACAAGTCGTTTTTAAAATTAAAATTTATTTGCTCTAGACCAATCTTACATGAAAAACTGGATTATGTAAAAAGAAAGAAACAATTAAAGATTTTGATAATATTCAAAAGTTTAATATGATGTAATTGGTTTTAATTGCAAAATGAAAACTAGTGATATTCTTTTTTATTTTGATGTGACATTGTTGAAAGTTACTGGGTTATTAGTGCCAAGGATATGTCTAGGATATGTTTTTAATCCCAAAAAAGGTAAGAAACTCCTTGTAGGTATGTTGGGAATACTAACTCTCACAAATAATTGTTATAAAAAGCAAGGATAAGCATGTTTACTATATATCAAATTGGGAATCAAGTGTTTTGAAAACTTAGTTGGCTTATCTCAACAGAATGCTTTTATCCTTACTTATTCAAAAAAATATTTTGGAACAATATACCTCTTAAGGAAAAAATGAAGGATCAAAGAAGGTGAAAAGTGTGTGCATGAGACAGTGTGTGTGTGGTGGGGGGGGGGGGGGGGGTGAACATATCATAAGCAAATAAAATACAACTTTTATACTGGTTCTGTTGGTTGGCATTATGTACTCATTGTTATTATTATCAGTATAATTAACTTTTTTTTGTAATGAGGTTACATGGTCTAATCTGGTGACTCTTATTTCTGCATACTTTTCTATTCTCCAGCAATGGTCATAAAAATAATGATAGGAGTTAAACGTATTTTTACCTGTTATAGAGGTTAATGTTGGCATAGATGCTTGTTGCATTCATGTCTTAGATCAAACATGTAATTAAAATTCCTATAATCAGTTCATAAGGGACTATAATGCTGACAATAAAGTGAGAGGATATCTGATGATACTCATGCACAAACATGCACACATTCAAAATTTTCAGACTCACACATTATACACACCAAAATAAGATACTATCAACATTGGTGATTATGTAGGTAACATAAAACTGAAGGAAATTTATGTACTAACTAAGAGCATGCACAGACAATAGCAGACATTATTATTTCTCCTGCACTCAGCACTCTAAATTTTCACAAAATCTGACTTAGCAAGCAAAACTGACGTCCCTGGTATAAAAAAAATAATATGGAAAGAAAATCTAACAACGGATTACACATAATAGATAATTCTTATGATTCAAAACATCTATTGGATGATGAAATCATGAGGAATGTATGCAACGTCTTCACAATTTCTTTCTCAGCCTTTTTTTTTTATTCATTAGATGTATTCTCTTTACATCTTATTTAACAATAGGATAGGTATTGTACTAGCTACAATTAACAAGACAGCAGGAACTCAGCTAGGTAATAGTAGTATAGTAGTAGAAGTATTAGTAAAAGTATTTGGTCAGATCTATCCTGGTCCTTCACTAAAAAACCTCACTCTGGTCCCTCAGAATATTTGGTGAAACAGATAGCATGTTGTTTACTCCTTCTGTCAGTCGGTTTGTCTGCAAAAATGAGGCAAGCTATATTTGTGCCTTATTATTCACCCGGTGGTCTATCACACTCTTTTCTATACAAGGAGGTTCACTTTTAAGAGAGGTTCAAATTTACAATTAGGGTAGGTAACTAAATATGTGGTTAGTTAGATGCTATTTATTTATGGTTCAAACTTATCTGTGCAAATACACTTTAAAATTGTTTACATGTAGATATGTTTATTTGCTGTGCCCCATTGTTTGTGAATAACTAGAGGGTTTGTATTTTTTTCCCACATTTTTGCAAATTTTTCCTTAGCTGCATTGTGTTGACTCTTATTTTTGTGTCATATCTCATCGTGTAGAAGTGAGTGAATTAGTAGAGTGACCCCCATCAATTTTCCCAGTTAACTCAATAGTATAATATTTTGTTAAATATAATTATTTGGCAAGTTCATATTAATATTATTAGTTTTGTTCTGTGTATAGTGGAGAAGTTTTAATGCATAATGAACTGAATTACAAAAAACAACAACAATTTGTAAGGAAACTTCTGGAATGAGGTGGCTGTGTACTGCATTGTGCTTTTGATTCCTTGATATAATGACGAATACTTATGCTAGTAGAAGATACTGTAGCATATGTAGATAACTGAATAGTAAATATGTCTTCATAGACTTCAATACCTAAAACTGGACAAAAGTCTTAAAAACATCATCTAAACGCTTAAAATTTTAAAATACAGCCCACTCTAAATGTGTGATCTAAACCTTACAATGATAATGATACCAATATGAACATAAGTTTGATCTCTTTAATTTGTGTGCACACGATGTGTGTCTAGGTATGTGTGTACACATGCATATTATTTGTTGATCACTGACAGATTGGACCATCATTTGTTTAACATGCTGACATAGTGAGTGAGGTTGTGGTCACATGATAACTAAGTGTTCTGATGATTCACGAACAGCTACAGGAGACAATTGTGTGTGTGTGTGTGTTAGTATGTACACTAGTGAGAGTGTGTGTTTGTGTGAGTGAGTGAGATAGAACCTACATAGGTAATAGGTTATATCAGATTAGTGCTTTGGAGAACTCATGCTGAGAGAAACCTTTACCAAATAGTAGATCCCTCTACCAACTCAGGTCTGAATAAGAAACCTGATTTTTGCTGGTATTGACTATCCTGAAAACCTGGTAATGGGTTTCTCTATCAAAAGTCATGATGAGGATTAAGTTGGTCAATCTAATTAATAAGTAAGGAAGGGTTAACTTATATTACCAAGCACCTGTATTGGCATTGTGGTGGTGTTCAACTCTTCAGGGTCTTCATATTATTAACACCTGTTGAGGGACTAGTTATATTGCTACTTCCTTCAGAGAGAAATCATATTGTGCTATTTTTATAATGCTAATTTTTAACTGTACGACTTCTATCTAAACTCACAGTCAAAAGCATGGGATTCCATAAGGATAACTTCAACCATCCTTATTATTACGAACTTCTATGATCATAGAGACATAGTGTTGTCTTTGTTTTGTGGATTTAACACTACAGAAAACATTATGAAGACTAAAGATGGAGTTCAAGCCACAGTAAAGTAGTGATATGTCTAATGTGGAACCTTAAATCATGTTCAGTTATTTTCAAGTTTGCAAGACATTTTGAAAAAAGTTAGTGTGTGTTGGGTAAAAGGTCATCACAGTTAATCTTATTAATATAATATAGAGCAAACAGCTGAAGAACATGGACTATTATAAACCTAGATTATTTGGGGAGAGGGGGGGGACAGGACAACAAATGCAACGTGAGAGAGAGGGGAAGACTGCAATATGGAAATATTGTTGCAAGTAAGTAATTAACATTAAGCTTTAAGGGAAAATCCTGCCAATATAAGAGCTAAATGCAATACCACAAGAAATAACAATTATTAATACAATAGCTACTCAATTATTACCCATTATTCATTTTTAACTGATAAGAATGTAGACAATAATCATGGCAGTACCATTATTACAAATAATATAATGACTATTACATTTCATTCAATAGAAAAAAAAAATTCTGAAAGTTTGCTATTTTCATCATATCCTCCCATAACATGGACCTTATCTGATGCCATGATACAAGTACAGTCATACACTACATGTGGTAGTTGTCCAGCCTGGACCCAGGTATTAGTCTCAGGGACATAGCGCTGGATAGTGGACACTGGCTTCTTACTCTTCATGTCCCAACCACCGACTGCCAGTAGAGATTCTTCAATTTTGAGTGGACAAGAACGTGTACAGTAGAGTGATGGTAGTTTATTCCATATATTATTCAAACTGTCCGATGAAGAGTGTGAGGTAAGAGCCTCCAGAGATACACTATAGACATGAAGACAATACCACACATCTTCACACCATCCCCCCATGAGGTACCAGGTATCTCCTATTGTAGTAGACTTCATCATCATCCATGGTGTTGGTGTGGAAGGTCCAGTAGACCACTGCATGTTAGATACATCAAGTAACTCTACAGTAGTAGCTTGGAAACGAACTCCATTACAACCACCAGCCACAACTAGCCAATTTTTGTACGATGTAGCTGAAGGCAAAGAGTGAGGTGTAGACATAGGAGGGAAAGGGTATTTCCACTGGTTGCAGTCAGGCTGCCACTCTCCAAGTTCACTGCTATCACAATCATCTCTATTTCTTCCTCCGACCATAACTAGTCTGTTATTTATGGTAGTCATAGCAAACCTTGTGGTACTGTATGGAGGTAGAGTGTGCCACTGGCTGGACTGTGTGCTGTAGGCCATCACTATGTACTTATCGTCATCAGTGTCAGTCCATCCTCCTCCAACATACACTGTATCATTTATCTCAACTGATTGGATGTATCCATGCATAGCCACTGGCATGTCAGGACCACACCGCCAGTTTAGTTCTAAGGGGGCTATCTAATATAACAACAATATAGGCATAAATAAATTAGTAATTAATTCAATTCATGAGACATGTATGATACAAATGAATACACTTCATGCAAAATATCTTACATTCTTTACTAGAAAATAATACTTTTGCAACAATATATTATTAAAAATTATGTTCACACAATATTTAAAGTTTTCTGCACACTTATTTGGTAGTAATATAATGTACGTTACATACAACATTTACAGTAAAAAGTAATGTTTTTGATATTAAAATGCTGGCAACACATAACACTCAATAGTATTGTTCTTTTTGTTTACAGTAGACGTTTTGAACATCAGGCAATATAGTAACAATGCGATAATGTCCATTATCGGGGAGTGTCATTTATTGAATTGTTGTGGTTCGAATTCAAATGAAAACTCTTAGTTAATTTTTGAGGCCGTGTTAGGCATTGGATGCTATTATACTGCCACTGGTATTATTAATTCATAAAACACTAGTGAAATAATGTTTGAATTGTTTGCTCTATCATTTCTGCATAAATGTACCATTTTGGATACCTGCTCACAATGATTGAAAACATCTTACAAGCTAGGTTCCAAGATTGACACAACGAATTTTCAGGGTTAACTCTATTATATAATTGCATTTTCAGTTTCCTCCTCTATCAACGCATTCAATGATCAAGTTAGCAAATATTAGCTAGTTCTATAGCGTCTGAACTCCCAGATTATGTAGCTTATGATATATATATATATAGCTAGTCATGATCTGTTGGAAAGGTGCTTACAGACGTAAGGAATTCACCATAACAGTGATTAGAAAAATTGATTGCCTTGCCAGCCAAAATGAGTGATTAAGTAAAGGGTATGGTGTGCAAAACTAAATAATCCACTGGCCCACATCATCTGGGCATAAATAGGTGGAGTCGCCAAATCTTAGGTTTCTGAAAGCAATTTCTATTGATTCTGAGTCTTTAGTCAACAACTTTTGCCCTTAATCCACCATTTAAAGGTGACCTTGATTCCAGATGCTACAAATAGATTATTCTTATTCAAGTTTCTGTCTGTACACCAACCACTGCCCTGTATTAAGTATATGTTTGGAGCTGTCCATTGGTAGTTAATTGTATAAATTTAACAAGCTGTAAGGTTATGATGTCAACATAATTATAACTTAACTTTCAATACAAAAATAATAATGCTTAATTATTATAAGAAATTGTTATACTACAACCTGTTCCACTTACTGGAGACTTTTTGAACAGTTCACTTTCTGACATTTTGGCGTTGTGAGGATCTCTGCGGAGCTGTTCCTCTTCCAATTGGAGTGCACTTTTCTCTTGTTGGTGAAGAGACTTTAATTGGATCATCTCAGATACCAATTGCTGGTTTGAAAAACTTAGGTTACCATTCTCAACCTTCAGTTGATGATTCTCAGCCAGAAGTTGATCCTTCTCGGCCTTCAATTGATCCTGGTCTACCTTCAGTTGACTGTTTTCACCTTGTAAATGATTGATGCCACTCTCTAATTGCAGTTTTTCTTCAAGAATTCTTGAATTAGCCATAATTAAACTTGTTCTATCATTTTCTAGCCTTGAATTTGCTTCTGCCAATACTATTTCCAGTTTCTACAGTGAAACATAGTGTACTGTAATATAACTATTATTACTTTGAGTGTGTATACTTTACAATTGATGTTTTATGCTAATGATGGAACACAACTAAGCCCCAAATCCAAGATATTGTTTTTCTTCACTTCAATTGTTTTTAACGTCATCGTTCATTTAAGTTAGTCACAATATTCTTAAATACGTATACTTGTATGAGTAATAGCACAGGTAGTATTGATCCCTAATAGCACAAGTTACCTGTGCTATTACCCGCCAATAGTAGGCCAGCTTTTTTTAAATCATTAATGCTCAGCATTCATGTGCGCGAGGGCTACAAAACTCAGTTTGTCTGTTAGTCAGTCATTCAGTCACACAACAAAAAGTGGATCTCAAAGATGGCGACTCCAGATATTGAAACAAGATCATAATATGTATTCTATCTCTTTCACAGGCTTTTTTTTAACAATACAGAATTAAAAATATCTGCCCAGAGTTACGACAACCACCAGGTGAACAAATATTCCAATTCTGTATTTATACTGTTAAGGGGTACTGCTATACAGTCTCACTCTCAACAGACTAACGAAATTTCTCTTTTTTTTTTAATTCTTATTGTTCTTTAAAAAATTGTACTCCTCTAATTTATCACTTTACAATTTCTTTCTCAGCTTTCTATTATTCATTAGATGTATTCTCTCTCTTTCACAGGCTTTTTTAAAACAATATACAGAATTAAAAATATTTGGTTGCCACCGAATCGAACCCAGGACTGCTTGTATAGTTCACAAGCATTCTGCCACTGAGCTACGACAACCAGCTGGCAAACAAACACTCCAATTCTGAATTTATACTGTTGAGGGGTCCTGTAATATACTGTTTTGCATGAACTAAGCTAAAATAAATTATGTAATAATTAATACTGTAGTTTCATGTAGCCTAACTAGGCACGCTCACTCTCCAATTGTGCACATGCACACCACTAGTTTAAGAATATTCAAATACCTCTAAATCTTTGATTCTTTTGTCTTTTTCCTTCAATTCTTTAACATGAAGTACATGAGTCACATTTACTAATGTTCCTCCATAAACAAAATTCATCTCCTCTATCGGCTGAAATGTCTCCAGTAATTCCTCAGCTGCAGGCCTTGCTTGAGGACTATTGTGCAGGCAATTAGTCACCATCTCTATTAGAATAGGATGAGATTCCAATAACTGATTCTCCAACTTCTTCATGTACACTTCGCGACGCTCCACTTCTGATGTGCCTAGAAAGTTTACATTAATAAAGCTTTAATCAGCGTGAGAGATCCATTTAAAATTTGTTCACGTGTAGCTACTGTAATAATGCAACTGAGCAACCTTAACATTAATTACTTAATTAAATTTGTGATCATCTATGAATAAAGCACAATTAGCTACTTTCCTGCAAAGGCTATTAAACAATTTCATGAACTTTCTATTGGATATATTTCTAGAAGATTAGTAAAAAACTTATTACTGACTCCAACTTCCTGATTCAGGTCCTAATGGTGGTACTGCAGACTGTCACTAGCTATCATTTTAAACACAGCAGAAAAAAATTGAGAAAGCTGAAAAAATTGGATACGCACGTATTGTTACAGCGCCCGCTTTGTACTGGCTACTGGGAGTTTCCAATCCCGGTAAATTCTTTTATCAATGCTGCTGCCTTCAGCTACAGATCACGTGAAGTGATTGAGCATTGTGCAAAGGTCTCTCGCGCGGCGCTGTGCGCAGCGAGCACAGGCGAATTATTTTTATTCTTTGTGGATTTGTCAGCCTATATAAGTTCCCTAACCAATCTATCAGACTCATTCTCCTAGTGAATTTTACTTCATATCTGGAATCTGTTGCATCTAGCTATGGCTACTGGATTAGAAATGTTATCCAGGACAGTAAGCCCGACTTTTTTCCTTCCTATGTTTTACTTCTTTCTATTCCTATTTTTTTTTTAGCAATCATTGTACATAATTACTTGATATTACTGTTGTTGTTTTTTAGCTCGATAACTACACTCCTGGAAAGACCATTAAACTTAAAGGTGTTGCCCCAGACCAGGGCAGAATTATCGTGAACATCTGCCCTACTGATAATCCTAAAGACAACGTCCTCTTTCATTTCAACCCTAGATTTGATCAGGGGTGTGTAGTGAGAAACAGCAAGTTCAATGGAATATGGGGAAAAGAAGAAAGAGAAGGTGAAATGGTTTTCACACCTGGACAGATATTTACCATTACCATCATTTTAAAGGAGGACCTCTTTCAAGTTTTAGTGGATGATAAAGAGTTCTGTCAGTACAAGCATCACTCTGAAGTGCCCAACTCAGTGCTTCTTGCATTGAACTATGGATTGGAGTACTGCTGAAGTCACAGTGTGATCTGAAACTTTGAAGTCACAGTGTGCTCTGAAACTTTGATATACAATGAGTGTTGTGTTTGTTTATTAGATTCAAAATAATAATTTTACTTGATATAAAGTCAAGCATTTGGCTATATTCTTAACCTGATTAGCTAGGTTATGTAAGCTCTACAACTGTGTATAGTGTATGCTGAGCATACTTGTTCCCTAGTATGTGTCAGTATAAATATGAAGTTTAAAATAGAGTCGGAATCGGAATAAAAAAGATTTCACTTTCAGGGATAATAAATCATTTAAACAAATTAAATAAATAAAGCCTAACTGTAGCTATAAGTACAAGCAAAAAAAATTAAAATTAAATATGCAAACAAATAAAAGCAACACATGGTGTGAAACTTGACAGACAAAACAATATTGTAACAAAATAATGGGCTATTTCAATGGTACAGTTGTCTCTGATAAATGGTTTTAGCTTTGGGACATTCTAAACAACTTTCAGCTTAGTAAATGCAGTGAGAAAGTGTAATAAAGGAAATTCATGCTTACATTTTGTACTAACATTTTTTATTTGCAGTAAGTACTAAAACAGAAGAAAGAAAGTAATATCAGCAGTATGATACAAACTTAATGTCTATAGCTACTGAGAGACTAATCAATAATTTTGGAAAGCATGTTAATAGATATATTCATGAAGTGGGGTGGGAGGGGGGAGTGTATTAGAAACTAAAATACTATGTAGGTCATTCATTTGGTGGAGTTTTGAAGTTGGAGGAGTAGAGAGAGAGAGGATAGTGATCTGCAATGGTTGAAACCTTCAAAGTGGTAGAGACGCTGGGAATCAAAGTAAAGTTGTTTGACAGTTAGAGATGAGTCGCTCTTTAGGCCAGACTACTACTGAGCTAGGATTGCTGCCAGATTACTGGGCTAGGATTGCTGCCAGACTACTATATTGTTGAGTGCACTCCTGCACATGGGGACTGCAGAGAATCTGACAATCTTTCCTTCAATGAGGAAAGTGATAAGCATTCTGATTAAAAATATTTTTTCTATTAGTTTCTCCATTTTAGTATAACAAGTATTTACAATTTAACATCAACAGGTGCTTTGATCACAATCGAATGGTTAGATTTAACTAAAAGTGCATTAAAGTTAACAATTTTCTATACTTTCGCCTCAAGGGATTTCTTAGGACTTTTAGTATGTTTTGGAGCACACTTTTCAGAATTAGTGAGTGTTAAAATTATTTGTGTTGGTATTTATTTTAGGTCAAACTCCTTACTTTCATAAAAATGACTGGACTATACTCAGCCTGCTCTCAAACACTACTGCACGTTTCTTGATTCACTTTGCACATAATTAATTTCATGCCAATTCAATCTAATTTATCCATTGGATACTCGATATCATTCTGGTCACCATGAAGCCACACCTCACATCTCCTCACAACTTGAACTCACATGCACACACCCACATACATGCACACAAACACATGCAACTTTGATGGTGTTTTGATGGGATCCATTAAGGTGTCCATTCTTTGAATGCTGCAAGAATGACTACCCTCTTCAGTGGGACAATAGGACTCTCACTGGCTGCATGCATACTTCTTTGGAATATGTAAGCAACTTAATGTCAGTGAGAGATTAGCCACCACTAGTTAGTTAAATGTTGTGTCAAACATAAGAGTCAGAGATGCCCCAGTATCTACCTCTCATGTAATCAAACCATTATCAACATTCATTTTCACTTACATAACTGTATTACAATAGAGTTAAAATGGAAAGGTGAATGTGTATTACATTCCCAAAGATTGTTTGGCAAATTACTAGACTCCTTTCAAGCACTCTTACAAGATACAAGCAGGCTGGAGCCATGTGCAGGAGATTAATGTGCAGGGGAGTATAAATGCACTATCTATTATAAAGATGTCAAGTCAATAATCAGCAGTTGAATCTGCTGATTACTGTCTCTGAGTTATAAGAGGATTGTAAGCAAGTGTGTATTTGGGGAATACAAAAATTCGTGTGTGTAGATATAACAATTCAGTGTATAGTGAGTACATGTAATGTGATATGTTTCAAGAATGTGTTTGTGTGACTATGTGTGGACTTTTAGGTGTGTTGGAACTAACAAGCGCCAGTGAAGAAAGGATCACCAGGCAATCTAGCTAGTTCTCTATTTTAAAAGAGCATCCTCAGAAGTAGCTCAATTAAGACATCAACTCTATTCAGATATTTATATAGAAGCCAATGACTTCCATCCCACTTAGTATTTATCTCTGCAGAGATGAATACTAAGTGACAGTGACAGTGGCAGCAGTTCAATATGGTGGGATGGAAGTCATTGGCTTCTACATCAATATCTGAATACAGTTGATGTCTTAATTTACTTGTAGCCCTTCATTGTCTAAGTAAAATTTGAAAGTAAGTAGATGCAGCCAATAGCTCTACATGAGTTCTCACGATGTCTGTTTGAAACATTTTTTTAAAAGTGAGAATTCATATCAGGTGCATTAATTGAAGTTACATGGGGAACAAAAACCATTGTGGCTGTATTTATTCAGCCACAGAAGTCGATCGTTTGAAAAAAAAAATCATAAAAATACAATATTAAAACTACGTGTGATATGGTAATCAAAAGATGTGTAAAAGACTGCTGGTTCTGATTAGTAAATAAAAAATAGCAGCAAACTTTGTTGCATTGTCCCATTACCAATGTTTTGGACCATTCAATCAGGAGTTTATGGCTTCATCTTGTACAACCTATGAGGAAGCTATTGAGCTTCTGAAGAATGGCAATTTTAGCCATGTTAGAGAAGAATAAAATGAGGACAGATAGAGTAGGTGTTACACCATAGGGTGTAGGGATATACCATAGGGTGTTTCGTTACACCCTCTATAAACAGTGTGTACCGTTACAACCCACTAAGGGTGTATCGTTACTGCTGCCGTTGATAAAAGAATTCAATTAAAGTGTGTAGTATTTGTGTTACAATCCCTTTGCTAGATTGCCAACTGATACTGATACAATAATAACAATTGAATCTTGTGTGTATAATGAACTAGATGTGCCTAGAAAGTTTACATTAATAAAGCTTTAATCAGCGTGAGAGATCCATTTAAAATTTGTTCACGTGTAGCTACTGTAATAATGCAACTGAGCAACCTTAACATTAATTACTTAATTAAATTTGTGATCATCTATGAATAAAGCACAATTAGCTACTTTCCTGCAAAGGCTATTAAACAATTTCATGAACTTTCTATTGGATATATTTCTAGAAGATTAGTAAAAAACTTATTACTGACTCCAACTTCCTGATTCAGGTCCTAATGGTGGTACTGCAGACTGTCACTAGCTATCATTTTAAACACAGCAGAAAAAAATTGAGAAAGCTGAAAAAATTGGATACGCACGTATTGTTACAGCGCCCGCTTTGTACTGGCTACTGGGAGTTTCCAATCCCGGTAAATTCTTTTATCAATGCTGCTGCCTTCAGCTACAGATCACGTGAAGTGATTGTGCGAGATTTGCGCATTGTGCAAAGGTCTCTCGCGCGGCGCTGTGCGCAGCGATCACAGGCGAATTATTTTTATTCTTTGCGGATTTGTCAGCCTATATAAGTTCCCTAACCAATCATCAGACTCATTCTCCTAGTGAATTTCACTTCATATCAGGAATCTGCTGCATCTAGCTATGGCTACTGGATTAGAAATGTTATCCAGGATAGTAAGATCGACTTTTTTCCTTCTATGTTTTACTTTCTTTCTATTCCTATTTTTTTTTTTAGCAATCATGGTACATAATTACTTGATATTACTGTTGTTGTTTTTTTAGCTCGATAACTACACTCCTGGAAAGACTATTAAACTTAAAGGTGTTGCCCCAGACAAGGGCAGAATTATCGTGAACATCTGCCCTACTGATAATCCTAAAGACAACGTCCTCTTTCATTTCAACCCTAGATTTGATCAGGGATGTGTAGTGAGAAACAGCAAGTTCCATGGAATATGAGGAAAAGAAGAAAGAGAAGGTGAAATGGTTTTCACACCTGGACAGATATTTACCATTACCATCATTTTAAAGGAGGACCTCTTTCAAGTTTTAGTGGATGATAAAGAGTTCTGTCAGTACAAGCATCGCTCTGAAGTGCCCAACTCAGTGCTTCTTGCATTGAACTATGGATTGGAGTACTGCTGAAGTCAAAGTGTGATCTGAAACTTTGAAGTCACAGTGTGCTCTGAAACTTTGATATAGAATGAGTGTTGTGTTTGTTTATTAGATTCAAACTAATTATTTTACTTGATATAAAGTCAAGCATTTGGCTATATTCTTAACCTGATTAGCTAGGTTATGTAAGCTCTACAACTGTGTATAGTGTATGCTGAGCATACTTGTTCCCTAGTATGTGTCAGTATAAATATGAAGTTTAAAATAGAGTCGGAATCGGAATAAAAAAGATTTCACTTTCAGGGATAATAAATCATTTAAAACAAATTGAATAAATAAAGCCTAACTGTAGCTATAAGTATACAAGCAAAAAAATTTAAAATTAAATATGCAAACAAATAAAAGCAACACATGGTGTGAAACTTGACAGACAAAACAATAATCGTAACAAAATAATGGGCTATTTCAATGGTACAGTTGTCTCTGATAAATGGTTTTAGCTTTGGGACATTCTAAACTACTTTCAGCTTAGTAAATGCAGTGAGAAAGTGTAATAAAGGAAATTCATGCTTACATTTTGTACCAACATTTTTTATTTGCAGTAAGGACTAAAACAGAAGAAAGAAATCAATATCAGCAGTATGATACAAACTTAATGTCTATAGCTACTGAGACTAATTAATATATTTAGAAAGCATGTTAAGAGATATATTCATGAAGTGGGGTGGGAGGGGGAGTGTACTAGAAACTAAAATACTATGTAGGTCATTCATTTGGTGGAGTTTTGAAGTTGGAGGAGTAGAGAGAGAGAGGATAGTGATCTGCAATGGTTGAAGCCTTCAAAGTGGTAGAGACGCTGGGAATCAAAGTAAAGTTGTTTGACAGTTAGAGATGAGTTGCTCTTTAGGCCAGACTACTACTGAGCTAGGATTGCTGCCAGATTACTATATTGTTAAGTGCACTCCTGCATATGCAGATAATCTGACAATCTTTCCTTCAATGAGGAAAGTGATAAACGTTCTGATTAAAAATATTTTTTGTATTAGTTTCTCCATTTTAGTATAACAAGTATTTACAATTTAACATCAACAGGTGCTTTGATCACAATTGAATGGTTAGATTTAACTAAAAGTGCATTAAAGTTAACAATTTTCTATACTTTCCCCTCAAGGGATTTCTTAGAACTTTTAGTATGTTATGGAGCACACTTTTCAGAATTAGTGAGTGTTAAAATTATTTGTGTTGGTATTTATTTAAGGTCAAACTCCTTATTTTCATAAAATGACTGGACTATACTCAGCCTACTCTCAAACACTACTGCATGTTTCTTGATTCATTTTGCACATATTTCATGCCAATTCAATCTAATTTATCCAGTGGATACTCGATATCATTTTGATCACCATGAAGCCACACCTCACATCTCCTCACAACTTGAACTCACATGCACACACCCACATACATGCACACAAACACATGCAACTTTGATGGGGTTTTGATGGGATCAATTAAGGTGTCCATTCTTTGAATGTTGCCAGAATGACTACAACTCCGTGCAACCATGATTTCGCTTAGCCCTATAGCAAGCCGTCCTCTTCCTTCAATCTCCACTTACCTTCCCACAGCACTTGGCTCTTGCACTCACGTCTTCATCCGCCGTGACTGTCAAGAAGCCGTTACAGTCACCCTATGACGGCCCATTTCGTGTAATTCGTCGAACTCCCAAGTACTACCAGTTAGAGATGTATGGAAGACACGATACAGTCTCAGTGGACAGACTTAAACCTGCACATGTGGATGTCACAATATCCAGGTCTCAACCAGCAGTAGGTGCTCCACATAGCCCACCTGGTCATCAGTCGCCTTCGACCTCTATTTCTCTGCCGACTTCATCACCAGTGGCTCCAGTGCCTACAACATCATCATCACCACCTTCATTGCCTGCGTCTTCACCCTCAGCACCGTCTTCACCGCCGACTTCGCCATCCTCAGCAACTACCCCACCTGTTTTTACCAGATCAGGTCGATGAGTTCACTTTCCTCAACATCTTATGAATTAAGCGTTGTCACTGGCAGGGGAGTAATGTGGCGAGTCAACGAACTTTGAACTTTCATTACATTACATCATTATCAATTTTCCACTTGTGGTGTGCGTCATGTAGAATTATTACATTTTCTGATAAGAAAGTCAGTTCTAGTTGGTGTTTTCTGATAAGAAAGTCAGTTCTAGTTGGTGTCGCTTAGTTAGTTAGTTATGGGTGCTAGCTGCTCGCTACCAGTTACACAACACATGCATGCATACATACACACACATCATACATACATACATACATAATATACATACATACGTACATGCATGCATACATACATACATACATGCATGCATGCATGCATACATACATACATACATACATACATATATACATAGCATACATACATATATACATACATACAAATAATACTTGTGCTCCATCAATTAAAATTTCAATCATTTTGATTGTAGTAGCTGACCTTTGCTGACGCAAGACATTCTGGTTTAAAGGTTAACTGTTATCTATTATTGGATTCATAACCTTGGTTTTACTGTCAAACAATGTTTTCCTTATCATATCTAATCATATTCAAGATCCTTTCAGAACCGCTGTATCCTTTTTCATGTCAAATCCCCTATATTATATCCTTCAACCTGTACCAACCTCCAGCTCAGGAATTTACAACTCCTGAACAGTTATAAATGGCTGTATACATTTCGATTGTAGTCACTTGTGTTACTTTACTAGTTTTTAAATTAACTAATCCACTTGTATATATAGTTAAGGGACTAGTTATTACAAACCAATAAATTTTTAGGCCTGCCTGGGCCTCTTTATGACCCAGAGCCGCAAGAAGCCATGCCTATTTAACCACAGGATGCCACAAGAACGAAGGCCAAGAACATTTACACTTTCATTCACATACTTTATCCAGTAATAACCTTTTACCTACTTTCTGTATTGTTATGAGGGAAGGTAATTAGTGAAATAGTTGCACTTAGTGAGTAATTGTGACTCTAAAGAGGATTTCTGGTATGTTCATGAATATGTTCATGACTTTAATAGAGACCTCCATTAGAAACCACACTTTATGGAACTGATGGAAAGAAAAACTTTGTATACATTCTGGGGACAGATTGACCTTTTCCCTAAGCTCTCTTTGCAGGACCCTTTACTAGGGGTGAGCTAACCACCAGGTGCTAATAAGATTGTAGTGGCTTCCTTTTTGTGGTGAATATCTGGTCAGTGGAACTACTTGGGAACTTTGCAATGAAGTCAGTGAATCATATAAGAATTTGAGAACTGGAAACAATTAAAATGAATTTGCTCCAGTTATTCTTTCATAATATATCATACAAATTTCCATACAAAGTTCAACGAAGTATCACAGTGAACAGCTGCGGAAGCACTGCAGAATTTGTGGAGGGAGGTTAAACAAGGCCAAAGGAAGAAAAACTCAATCAGTCCATTCCTGCCAGGACCACCACATAGTGGATTTGTAGACTTTTGCTGGAGTTTGCACAGATCCCAGTCAATTGCAGAGCACAGTGACACCCAGCACGTTTTGCAATCCTTGCTTTTTGAATCTAAGGAGAGTTAAGATGGCCAGCAAAGAGGGTCTCCCTTTCCAGCCAATGGTTGCTGTGGAATGGACTCCTCATAGTGATGGAGACTGCTAGGTAATTGAACATTGGTAAATCTTGTAATTAGAAAATGAATTTAGTAATAAGTTAAAAATTAAAAACTAACTCATTTAGATAGCTACCTCTGCCAGGCTGGCTACACTCCCATGAGAAATTAACCCACTAACTAATGGCAAAGCTAACCTAGATAATACCATTGAAAGGAAACCCCAGTACTTCTTTCCCAACCAGCAGATTGTTAAAAGATGAAGAAACAAGAAAAAAAAAAGAAGCCAAATTGAAAATTTAAATAAAAATTTTTTTTTATAGATAAATATAAAATTCTGTAACAGCTCCAGTTCACTTCTGAATTTGATAGGCTTGTATTGTAAAACTTTATTACATAGGTTTGCTCACATTTTCAGAAGCCAGACAAAGGTGGAAGACAACTGCTAACATCAGCAATGTGTTGTTCAGGCCACCAACAAAGTTGCTGACAAATTTGCCACAGTTTTCCATAAAGTTCTACAGAGTGAATTTCCCCCGTGCGTCCATACCTACTAAGATGCACATCTTGGAAGACCACGTGGTGCCTTGGATACAGAGATGGAAAGTGGGCTCTGGAATCATGGGAGAACTAGGCGCCGAATCAATACATGCGTATATCAACTAATTGGAAAGGACATACCGAGGAATCCTCAATGAAGTCAACAGACTCAGGTACATTTTCCAGGAGCAGGCACTAGAGTTGGATCCATCTTTGACATCATTAAGACCTCCAAGCAAAAAAAACTGAAGAAAAATGCTGAAGATCTAAAGATATACTCACTCCTTAGCACAACTATCTAGCTTTTTTTTTTTATATATGTAAACATTATGTACTTCTCCAGTTTGTTCAATTGAAAACCACACTCCCAAAAAGTATCATTACTTCTACAAAAAAAAATCGAAATCCATATGTGTGAAATCCATTTCCTTTTTAAGGGTCAAATGGCTGCTAGGATGATAGCTAAGAAAATTCAGAAGGGGGATATATTTTGTGGATAATTTGTGGGTGTGCCTAAGTGCCACAGTTTTCAGTTTAACGGTCGTGACTACATTCCCCCACCAATTGGTTTGAACCTTCTTAAAGGTTCTGTCAATGTGTCCTCCAAAGGTACAGCTTCAATAGCTAGTGGTTCACTCTGTGGTACCATGACTGTAGCTGGTAGTAGTTGCAAACTCTGGTCTTGGTATCTCTGCATCAGTTTGCAGGCCAAAATTTTCACTGTTCTCTTCTGGTGTTCCTGGTGTTGAAGATCAAGGCCTTAGAACATCCACATGCCATCGTACAATGCGTCCATCTCAGTTCCACTGAAAACGAAAGGGGACACTTCACTTCAATAACCTTCTCAGGCATCCATTTCTTAGCATTAGGAAATTCTTGATGTAGACATTATTATTCACAGCAAATGTACGCACCCTAACTGTAGTGTCATGATTCCCTTTCTAGCTGTCTATATATTTTTTGTGAACATTGTCTGCTAAACTGGGTTTGAGAAAGTCTAGCCGTGATTGTGGACGTCTTCCTAGTAGTAGCTCTGCCATGGCTACTCCAGTTGTTGTATGTGTTGTAAGTATCCTTTTTTATTTGTTTTTGTGCTGTAATTAAATATTGTGTGTGTATATATTATATACAAATTATGTTGGTCCTTCGTGTTTAATGGGCTTGTGAGCATGGACAGCATTGGGGCCTTGATTAGTTTTTCTGTTTGGCTACCCTTACCGTTTAATCAAGCATATGGACAGATTTGATAGTTTTTTAATGATGCCAAGCGCTAATCCACAGAACCTGAGAGTCGCTTCGTGTACTCTTTCCGCTAGACCATTTGTATAGGGATGGTATGGTGATGAGCAAACGTGCTTGATGGCATTACTCTTCATGAATACTTGAAGTTTGCTGCTTGTGAACTGAGAACCATTATTGGAAAGTATCATCTTGGGTAAACCATGAGTGGCAAACGTATTCCTTTAATAGTCGATTGTATTGGTTGAATTAGCTGCTGCTAGAGGGACCACTTTCAGCCACTTTGAGTAGGCATCTACCACAACGAGAAACATTTGACCACAGAACGGACCAGCAAAATCCACATGTAAATATTTCCATGCAGAAGTTGGAAAATTGCTAGTGGTGTTTTGGGTGGAGAGTGTCTAGTTAACTGGCACTGATGGCATGTTAGTCTTTTTTTTAACTTTTTCATCTAAGCCATTGTCAATTCCTGGCCACCAAACAACAGATCAAGTCACTCTGTTCATTCTTGTTCCTCCAGGATGTCTTTCCTACATGTAGAATTTCCATAACGGCTTTTCTTCCTTTTCTTCCCACACGGTTTTACATGTAGAGCACAGCCTGAAGTTCTGTGAATAATTCTATCCAACAAAGATGATAAGGCCAATGATTGTTCTTCTTTTTGACTCCCTCTAAATAATGCTTCTTGAAGTTTTGCAAGTGTACATCTTTAGCAGTCCACTGTTCTGACTTGATGGGATAACTAGTGGTGCGCTCGAATAGCGCAAATGCATGGCGAGCGAGTAAATATATGAGTATAGGTAAAGATGATTTGTGAAGGAAATCGCTAAATAATAGCAATGATCAGGCATGAAGAGTTAACAATAACAGAATTACCTGAATAAACTTAGAACGCAGTGGCAAAGAAGCGCAGCTTGACAATTTGCCATTCAGTCTTTCGCCAAGAAGAGAGTAGCTATAAACTTTTTGGTGGAAACAAAGTTGATTCTCCGTGCTCGTTAATTGAAAAATACCGGAACTGTAAACGCTTTACCTAACTTACGTAATTAGAAGCGCGGGCGAAATTTTTTGACGTACGCATACATACCTACATATATATATATATATATCTGAAATCTCAATTGAACACGACTGAGAGTCAGCTTCGCTCGCTTCGCTCGCTTCGCTCGCTCGCTGAACTAACACCCATGGCTTCTAATAGGTATACTATTTCGGGTGGGGTAGGAGTCTGAGCTGATGGAGGTGAAGAAGGTAATCTACTACTCACATGTCGGCATTGGCATGATCCCTGCCAGGCTTATAGGAAATATTGTACTTGAATCATACGAGTAAAAGTGCCCATCGTTGAATATGGGCCGATGCCAGAGGCAGAATAGTTGACATTTCTGGTTGGATAGAGTGGTAAATCGCTGTCCATACAGGCGAGCAAAACACCTTTGATCCTCCGGTAAGTAGCATCTTTACAGGAACTCAGAAAACAGCGAGCTGCTTATTGACGTCTGCGATGTCGTTTACAACTAGCTAAATAGAGATTTGCACGTTCAACATTAGATTTGCAATCTCCTGAAGTAAGGAACTGGCTGATCGTGCTGTGAGCGGTTGACATTGTGAGTAGGTTTATGCCTCCTCACCAATGTAATAACTAGTCCCATAGCTATACAATTATAGCTAACTGGAACACAACTAACTACAATATGAAAGTGTACAAATATTTATAATGATCATGATCAAAGACTTAATGTGGTGTGAACTAAGTGTGACAGTAAAACCAAGGTATTATATAATGAGTCCAATGATAAATAACAATTTAATCAGTGAAACCAGAATGTCTTGCATCAGTAAAAGTCGGGCTTACAACAGAATTCTGAAAAATGGTAGTTAAAAGTAGCTATTTACAAAAAAATATCAACAACAAATACATACAGATATAAGCAGAAAATAATAAATGAATAAAAATTATAAAATGAATAACGATAAAAATAGTGAACAATTATTCATGGAGTTATGAATCAGTTGCAGTATTTTTCCTTGATATTGTCAGCTAAATCAGTAAAACCAACTGTTTTGTTTTCTAAAGCACGAGCTAATTTACTCCATGTTCTTTCTCCATTTCCAGTCAGCCATTTCTTCAACATCTCTTGGAAACAGTCATCAACGATATGATGATCACGCTTAATGACATTCAAAGTTTGATAATCCACATCCAACTGAAGGCCAATGTTCTTCCATTGTTCTCTGGCGATAAATGCTTCTTCAAAGACAACCTTCATGCTGAGGGTGTCTAAAATATATATAGTATAATTGATGACCTAACAACTGAAGCATAATTATGACATACTCTCGTATATCATGGCATTACATTTGTAAGGACTTATTATCATCAAAATTAAATTGCATTACACCATTTATTCTAATAAATATTGTCATTGGTGAGCGAGCAAAGCAAGCGAGACACTTACAGGGGTTAAACAATTGAGATTCCTATAGTGTTTATTAATTAAAAAAAAATTCTTGGCTTATTTATATGGCACCCTTTTTTCACCTGCTCCACTGATTACATAAGTTGGTAAAGTGTCTTGATAGAAATTAAGTAAAGAACCTGCCCACCATATAAGTTGCTGGTCTTGAAGAGCAAACTACATGGAGCAGACCTGAACTATTATTAAAGCATAGCAGACCCAACAACACTATTTTTCTTCGACACCATGGAATTAATGGATGAGGTTAAAACATTTCCAATTTCAACAACTATATAAATAGCAAGTAGCGTGAGGTATAAATCGATGGCACCAATTTTCGACCATTAATATTTCGACCGAGTCCACCCGATTTCGACTACTTTAGTATACTGGAAAATACCGAAATGTACAATAATGCACGCAAGTTCACGATCATGTGCAGAGCGGGCATTTTTCTTTCTGCGTGGTTGTCTCATTCAACTTCAGTTTTTACGCTGCCTGTTGTCTTCTGATGGCTGGAAACAAAAGAAAAGGACCTGCCAGGGTTTCCTCCAAGTGGTGTCAAACTGCAACTAAGTCTCCTGTCAATCCAAGAAAAAAGTATCGACAGTGGTCTGAAGAATCAATGGTGGGAGCTATGCAGAGCTGCTACTGAGTATGGTGTGCCCAAGACCACCCTTAAAGATCGTCCTTCAGGCAGAGTAATTCATGGCACCAAATCAGGTAGACAACTAATCTGGCGTTGCCGACCCTTTTCCTTCCCTATATTGGTGGGTGGAGAGGAAGGAAAGGGTCTGGTAGCTCTAGTATCAACGACTTGTGCAAATGACGTCACAGATTTATTGCATCATCAACGCGTAGGCTAAAATCAATCGCGAGTCAAATAATTCGTTGCAGGTAAACATTTTGTTGGAATGTCTTGTTGCGACTGTGGTGTTTCAATAATGCAGAACAACAACAACAATAATGGCTGGTTCACACTTGGGTAGGAGTTGGTCATATACAAGTGACAAACTCTGGAAACAAGTACTCTTTCCATACCCTGTAGTGACAGCTACAAAAACATCTCTTTTTAAAATTCCCTTTCATCTGCTCTGGCTTTACGCACGAAACTGTAACTTCTAAACACGATCTTCATCACTTGATCTTCCATAGCTAACAATGCGGAATAAACTGGCGCGCATTGAATATGTGGTTGAGGAATGCACTTAATTAATAATTCTGCAGTCTGATTGGAGCACCACTATTTTGGTGCCGGCACAAGTCGTTGATACTTGAGCTACCAGATCCTTTCCTTCCTCCCCGCCCACCAATATAGGGAAGGAAAAGGGTCGGTGATGCCAGACTAGTAGACAACAGTATTTGACAAATGTATATAGAAGAGCAAGAACTTTATGACTGGCTTGTAGTTTGTGCTAGCATTGGCTATCTTAAAAGCTGAGATGATGTGATAGGTATAGTCCGCAAATTTTTACGTAGTAAAAAGGAAGACTCTGCTGAAGATTTTATAGGGAAAGGATGGTGGTAGCGTTTTATACGTCGGTGGCCATCATTATCTATTCGTAAGGGTGATGCCTTAGCTCAACCTCGGGCAATTGCCGTTTTTGTCTCCACAATGAAAAATTACTTTGATCTTCTTATGAATACTTTAACTACACATAATTTGTTTAATTGCCCTAATTGCATATTATAATATAGAGGAATCTGCACTGCAACTGTCATCAGACTCGTTTCCATCCTGGGCCTCACTAGTATCATCTAGATTCTTGCTTGTTGGAACATCTGGAATGGGGATAGCTGTGGGATCAAATGGACACACATCAACTTTTCTGAAACCATTTATTATTGTGCCTGGTGGAAATTCACAACACGGCCCGGGTTATCTGGCGTGTATCAATGGCAGACTTGAGACCAGTGTAATTTTGGTGGCTTGAAGAAACTTACATCGAGAGGCTGTGAGACATGAGTCGTATGGGGAGGCAGACAGAGAACCACCACACTTTGGGAAGCAGCATAACAAATGATTTCTGGCTTGTAGTGGGAAGAATGGCCATCAAGAAGTAAAAGAACTGGAAGAACAGGAGAAATGCTTGGAAGGAACAAATCTTTCACTTAATAAGAAAAAAGTTCCGTATTCATCCACCGTTTATCCGACATACCATACAATGTGCAAGGCACTTCACCCTTAGTCCACTCTGCATTCAATATTTTCCCTTCAAAGATCACCATGGGTGGTATTACTGTACCACTAGCATTGGCACATGTAAGTATAGTTATTTGTATTTTATTTCCAGATGTTCAACAATGGACTTTATTTGCTCCCTTTAGAGCAATAACTTTTGACGGCTTATGATCAAGTGGTAATCCAGATTCATCCATGGAATATGACTTAACTGAAGAAGCTGAATCTGGTGTCAAGGACTTGAAGAACAATGAAGATGTAACAACACACTGTACTCCAGCACAAGAGCAATTGTTTGAGACTCGCTATGAAAATGGGTGAGTTTGAGCCCAAAATAACCAACATTTGCTTGATTATTATTCTAGTTATCATTATTACTATAATTATTATTATTATAATACCATAGCTGAGTCATATTTCAATACAAAAAAGTGTGGTATTATTTTGAAATACCACAGCAGGGGAAAGCTGAAATAATGATCTGATCGATCACGGCAATCTTTTCACGACCTTGCCACAATTTTACCCGCTAGGCAATGTCGCAGTGAAATTTTAGGGAAATGCTATTTAGCAATGGTAAGAAAAGTATAAATAATTACAGAACCGGGATGAAATAATTCTTTGACAGATATAATATACATGAGTAAGGTTTTCTTAGCTGCACAAATGAACTGTCATCTTCGGCTACAGTATTAAGGTTGTGGCTCTTCTACATCTGCAACTCCTTTGGGTAAATCAAAGCCACTTTCTCCTATAATGCAATTTTTTAATATTCCTTCCTTTCCAGCCCACAAAAAAACAGTATCTTCAGCCTGTGTCCTTACAAGTACAAAAGCCATTGCCCTTATGGAAGAAAATATCAGAAAGAAAGAAGAAGAGAATGAAGACAAAGAAGCGAGAAGGAAAGAGAGAAGAAGAGAAAAAATTAGCACGGGAGCAGGAAGCAAAAAAAAAGAAAGCAGCTGAGAGGCAGGAGAAGGCTAAAGAATGTCAACGTAAATCTGAGGCAAAGCAAGAAGAAAAGATGAAAGGTGATGAGAAAGAGAGAAAAGCTGCTGGTTCTTTTGAAAAAGCAAGAAGCAGGGGGGAAAGAACCTATTCTAAAAAAGTGATCTACACGTTCGTTGGTGAACAGAGAAAACTCATCCAGTACTGCATCGACATCCTCAAGTCAAGTGAATAATTCTGATTGGGATCAGCAGAATGAGTGTTCTGAATGCCTGGGCAAAAATGAAGATGATATTATAGATGATAAACTTCAAAATGAATGGATATGTTGTTCTGGATGTGGTAACTGGATGCATACAGACTGTCTTGTCGCTGTAAACTCTGTTTTTGTGTGTGTATTGCGCAATTACCTCATAAAACGACAGTTTCTGACACCATTTTTTGTCCAGTAATACTACTGCATTCTTGAATAAAAACTACATTGTTTACAAATTATCAATAAATTGTGATTAAGTTAAAATTAAATATTGCACAATTATCTCAAAGTGGTCGATTTTAATATTATAGGAAGCCAATATGCAGTCGAATTTGGTTGATGGTGGCTGATTATGGGTTCAAAGGTTCGCTGGGACGAACGCCAATAAAAACATTACTGTGTGCTCGAATTGTAGTAAAGTTTGGCTCATTAGAATTGTGGAGCTCCATTCTATCTAATGGTCATTGTCCCAGCTCGTAATCTTCGGTAGAATCGAAGATATAAGGTAATTTAGATAAGGTGGTCGATATACGGTGACTTACGCTACTATAGCTAAAAGTGGACTGGCACTCTTTATGGTTAAAATTATACTTCTAGTTATTTCAGTTAACAATAGCAAAAATCAAAATGTCTTATTTAGTTAATTAACTATCACTAAATGGTATGCAAGTAAAGTTTGAAGTAGCGGTAGCTATTAGTTGAATTTTTAAAGGAATTTAGTTATAATTTTTCAATTCTCAATTATTTTATTTAATATAGCTACTACAGCTATTATTAGGATGAAATAATTTTAGAAAAACCATAACTAAAATAACTTAACTCAAAGTTAAATAAAACATGACTGTAAAGTCTACTCTTATACTCTAATAAGATTACTTATGTGGTATATATGTATGCAAAACATACCTTGAGTCTTTCTTGCAGAAAAATCATAATCACTTGATATTTTTGGACCTGTAGTGGAATGACAAGTAGTGGAAGGACCCGTAGTGGAAGGACCTAGGAATATTGTAGTCATAAATTTGTTGCATTATGTCAATCAATATTAAAGGTTGTTACAAATGTCTCATGAATAAATGAATGAGATACAGTGATAAGTAGCAAGCTAGGGGTACACACAGCATAGTATGTTTGATAATACTCAACAATTTGTAAATTTGAGTAAATGATAATACCTGGTAGGTCAGGAGAGCTCACAGTATGTATATCAATATTCTTAAATCCTTCTAGTATAAATTTCACCTCCACGGAGCTGTCAGGCATGAAAGTTAGTCGAAATTTCAGAAAAGGGGGACATGCATCAACATATGAACAAATAGCTGATTTATTCAAATGAGTGCGGTCAAGTTCATCCAGATAAAAATTATTCGCTGAATTTTGCACATAAATATATTGCACAGTCACGTCTTTGTCTGTGTCATTGAGGTGGACAACATGTCTGGATACTAACTTCACTTCTTCTTGGAATTCCTGGTTAATGTAGTTCTCCATACTTTTTGTGAAAAGGCGACTATTCTTTACAACAGACAGGTAGATGTTGCAGTACTGTTGTTGACCAGAAGGCATCAATCGTGATGTAGAGTTGCAGTGAAGAGATGATACATATTGCTTTTCCAGCCAATAGACGACTCTTCTCACATCAAATCGAGAAAACCGTCGGCCAATTGAGTACCATGATAATTTTGAGACTACCAGCTCCCCATAGTTTGGGGTAAAAGTACCGCCGTGAATGATTTTGAAGTCATCAGGTTGGTTTTCATCACAAGTGACAAAGCAGAGATTCTGAACATCATCTGGTGCCTCGTGTTTTATCCTTATGGTCACTCGAGTCTTGAGTTGCTTGGGGCAACTGATGTGATAAACTTTGCTAATTGGCTCGAGTCTCTTGTGAAAATATCTGGAAGGTGCAACTGAGCCAGTGGTTATGCTAATGGTGGTATTGCTGCAATCTCCAGACTGATTTTCTTCAAATTGTACCTGAAGCCCATCTTTTTTCATATCTACTGAACTTTTTTGCCCCTTGTATTCGACTTTAACTTTCTGTTCAGAAGTAAAACCTCGCAGTGTTTCTTGTTGTACTTGTTGAGGTACTTCTGCAAAGAAAATAAAAAAGTATGCATTGTTTTCTGCCACTCAGCAAAATAATAAGGGATATGTAAAGTAATTGTATTTTTCTCAATTAATCTATCATGTAATAAATGTTACCTTCTTCTATGACAGGTAGTGATATATATTGATCCATGGTGATATTATCCATTGTTTTCTCTTGACAAGCTTTTGAAGCAGATGCAGGAGAGTCAAGGGAGACTTGAGTATTTTCATTTAGAAATGCAGTATTGTTTTCACCTAGAGTAGCATCGTTATTTTCATCTATCACAAAAATAATAGCAAATTTAACTTAACATTTCTAAATAACATTATTTTTTAAATAAAAATATTATTGTTCATTAGTGTATAAGCACAACCTTAAATTTAGGATTGCTGTTAAATAAGTCATATCTGGACACCCCAGTTTAATAACCTTAATATTTCCATAGCTAGTTCATAACTAAAATAAATGGCGGCAAACAACTCGTCTATAAGCCATCCAATATATATATGCTCATTATGTAAAATAATGTAATTAGCTATAATTTAAGTGGGGTGTGCAGGAGACCATGCATCCTGATAAACACCTTATGTGATGTCTTTTAAGCACCACGTTATAACAGTATACACATTACATGTATGGAGGGTGCTAAGATTAAAAAGTATGATGGCTTGGTAGAAATAAAAATATTATTGTGAATAGTGTCATGGTGTTTAAAATCCTTGTTTAAAAAACTTGAATTCCTATGTAAAGAGCTACTGGTACTTCAAGTTGCAAAAACTAAACAATGTTTGTGATTAATGAGTTAATTCAGGTAGTTTTAATGTTAGTTCAAATATTATAATCTAACAGTTGTATTCTTGTTAACTTGATGAATGGGAACTAGATTAAATTCAGCATGATTAGCACACTTCCATTAATATAATACTTACCACTATGGATATTTTTATTCTATTTATGAGGAATCAGAGTGTTTTTAATCCACATAGAATACATAAGTTAGTCTAGTGCGGGCAAGTAAGCCAAAATACAACAACAACAACAAAAACAAAAACAACCACAGGAATGAAGCAGAGTTTTGATCACATACTTTTGCATCTAAGATACTTAAAGACTGCAACAATGTGATGCAATTTGATACTTAGCAATAATCAAACTTTGCAAAGCCTGAAAGTTTGCCAAGTAATCATTAATTTCACTACATATGCCAGTAATATGCCACACACATTTTTGTTGGGAAGTGAATGATAGAACAAGACATCTTTTAGGAATTTTTAATCTCTTGAACTAATTTTTTTCATTGCTGTAATACTTCACAACACACCATGATAATAATATTTACCTTTTTCTGCTGCAACAGGTGGTTGTGGATATTCAACTTCAACTATAGTCGGCATTTCCTTCTCTTCATCTGTGAACAAAAATCAGTATATTAAGTAATAAATTGCTTTTGTAGAGAATTTCAGAGAATTTTTATGGTCACATAGGATGCATAATAAATAAATAAATGGTTCACATAAGTATATTTTGTTTTGCAATCAATACAAAATTCTGCACAAAAACAATTTGCGTGAAACTTTGTATTCTAATTGTACCTTTATGTTAACCACATAGTTTTTTGTAGCTTGTTTTCTGGTGGCTTAACTCTAACCATGGATTTATCTAAGAGCTTTAGTATATGGCAAAAATGGTGGTGAAGATTTAAAATGTCCTTACACTCTTCCAAGGAGTGTGGCTGTGAGTCTATTGTCACTTTCTAGAAATGGTTGAGGCACTTCAACTCTGCATGTAATTTTGCCAAAGAAATACATCATAGTGCTTGTCGATGAGCTAGTTAAGTGACGTAAGTCCATTTGAAATTAGTCAGATTGGAGTAGACACAAAGGAAGTGTAAAAAGCGGCTTGCTGGAGAAACATTTGAAGAAAAGAAAGTAAGAAAATCAAAACATCTTTTTTGCTTCATCATTCCATAAATTTCTGCACATTCTGTACTACTGATTTGGATGAATTACATAACTACTCCAATAAAGAGGCAGATAATGAATTAAAGATAATGGAGATAGAATTTTAGGTTCTACTCAGCTTATGTTTAGACATTCTGAAGGTAATATAGTTTAAATTGAGGCCAATTATCACATCAATTCTCTTGTTTCACTATAAAATAACGTTTTCGTGATATGCAATGAGCTTGTGCCAGTGAAAGCTTCATCAATACTGAAGAAAGAGTGCTGCAGACTGGGCTTCTTCTGAACTCATATCATAGAAGCCAATATTGATAATAGTATTTACTTATTATGAATAATTTGCAATTTACACTGGCATTGGGCATCTTTAAGACTACTAACAAAAAGTTGTCAAAGATTAGTTAGAATTACATAATTTTCATAGTGAAGAATAATTAGCATGAAAGCTTACTAATTCATTAGAAAAGAACGTTGTTTAGTGGTGCATTCTCATATAATTGTCACAGAGTGAGTCTTTGCATCTATAATAGTACACACTATAATATTTTCTATGCTTGTTCATTGAACTAAAGTAATCAACTACCACTACCACATGGGTTGCATTTGGCACTGAAATACACTTTAGATATAACGATTAAAAGCATTGTATTAGCTTTAGGAGCAGAATTAAGAACTCTGCAATTTTGTCATGTTGTGATGCCATATCACAATTCCATACAACAGGGAAACAAATTAGTATTGGATGCATGGAAATTTTATCCCAGTATAATAGATAATGTTCATGTTTTCAACAACCTTGCTAGACATCTAACTGCTCGATTTAAACTAATTAAACATTAGAAATGTTTACTTGTGGCATTTGTGACAATCCATAGAACATGGCTATGCCAATTACTCACGGCAGTTAGTGTTGTCAAGACATTCAAAACTGATAGAAAAAGATTGAGATGGTGGCTTTATAGATCACTTTCCCATAATAATTCCATAGTATTTCCAGCATATTCTTATACATCCATTCTATTTCCTTTCTAAAGTTTATTGTAAAAAGTTTTTGTTGTAATTCTGTCATATCTTCCTGCCTTCTACCTTACTTTAATCCTATTGGATGGATAGATATTCTTATTTCAAGGGTGCATCAATTATTTCAATCATTTTTTAATATTCAATTAATTCAATAATACTCAACAGTAACAAGTCTAAGTAAAAATACAACAGTAGGTAAGTGTGATCACAATGTAATGAATATTAATGTCAACTTACTCGTGAATATTGTTCATGCCTATGTGATTATTGTAATAATGACTCTGGCTAATTGAAACACCTTTACCATATACAATTGGCTGCTTATTAGTAGCTGGAGTATTAGAAGTTAAAATTAACCGTACTATAATAATATTGTAACCTAACGAGGGACTCACTCTCCATTTGTGCTAAGCAGACCATACTATATATAACATATTATATACTAAATATATAGAATACATTTGTAATACATACATGCATGCTTACATAATTTACATAAGTTAGAGTGCTCACCTCTAGGTTCAGCTTGAGATGTGTCGTAATGTTTTTTCTGAAAAACAAAAAAACAAAACAAAAACAACAACAACAAAAAAAAGCATTTAGAAGTATTTTGTGCTTTATCTGCTAATTAGAAGCTATAGTATGTCTGTCAGCAAGGTATTTATTTTGTAAGTAATTATAATACTTATATATTCACAAACTTTGTCTCATTGTGTTTGCGGTTAATGGATTGTTTAGTAAAACTAGTATTTGTTTGTAAACTTACAATAACAGGTTGTTGTGCTGTACTCGAATATTCCTGCATTATTTTAGTCAGCTTTACATAGCCATGCTGATCGCATATTACCAGGGCTGATAACCCATCTTTGTTTTGCAGATTCATGTCGGCACCATATTCAAGTAGAACTTTAACAACTTCAGTATGACCATTCCTGACAGCTATCATTAAGGCTGACCACCCATCTTTATTTTGCAGATTCACCTGGACACCATTTTCTAGTAGTATTTTAACTACTTCAGCATGACCATTCTGGCTAGCTACTATTATGGCTGACCACCCATCTTTTTCCTGCAGATTCACCTGGGCACCATTTTCTAGTAGTATTTTAACTACTTCAGCATGACCATTCTGGCTAGCTATCATTAAGGCTGACCACCCATCTTCCGCTTGTAGATTCACCTGGGCACCATTTTCTAGTAGTATTTTAACTACTTCAGCATGACCATTCTGGCTAGCTGCCATTATGGCTGACCACCCATCTTTTTCCTGCAGATTCACCTGGGCACCATTTTCTAGTAGTACTTTAACTACTTCAGCATGACCATTCTGGCTAGCTATCACTAAGGCTGACCACCCATCTTTATTTTGCAGATTCACCTGGACACCATTTTCTAGTAGTATTTTAACTTCTTCAGCATGACATTCTGGCTAGCTACCATTATGGCTGACCACCCATCTTTTTCCTGCAGATTCACCTGGGCACCATTTTCTAGTAGTATTTGAACTACTTCAGCATGACCATTCTTGGCTAGCTATCATTAGGCTGACCACCCATCGTTCCGCTTGTAGATCATCACCTGGCACCATTTCTAGTAGTATTTGAACTACTTCGGTATGACCATTTTGCTAGCTACAATTACGCTGACCCATCATTCTGTTGCAGATTCACCTGGGCACCATTTTCTAGTAGTATTTTAAAACTACTTCAGCTGACCAATCTGGCTAGCTATTATTATTGCCGAACTTCATTTTTGTTTGCAGATCACCTGCGCACCATTTTCTAGTAGTATTTTAACTACTTCAGCATGACCATTCGGCTAGCTACCATTATGGCTGACCACCCACTATATTTTGGATTCACACCTGGGCACCATTTTCTAGTAAGTATTTTAACTACTTCAGCATGACATTCAGGCTAGCTCCATTATGGCTGACCACCCATCTCTTTCCTGAGATCACCGGGCAACCATTTTTCTAGTAGTATTTTAACTACTTTCAGCATGACCATTCTGGCTAGCTATCATTAGGCTGACCACCCATCTTCCGCTTGTAGATTCACCTGGGCACCATTTTCTAGTATATTTTAACTACTTCAGCATGACCATTCTGGCTAGCTGCCCTTATGGCTGACCACCCATCTTTTTCCTGCAGATTCACCTGGGCACCATTTTCTAGTAGTACTTTAACTACTTCAGCATGACCATTCTGGCTAGCTATCACTAAGGCTGACCACCCATCTTTATTTTGCAGATTCACCTGGACACCATTTTCTAGTAGTATTTTAACTACTTCAGCATGACCATTCTGGCTAGCTACCATTATGGCTGACCACCCATCTTTTTCCTGCAGATTCACCTGGGCACCATTTTCTAGTAGTATTTGAACTACTTCAGCATGACCATTCTGGCTAGCTATCATTAAGGCTGACCACCCATCTTCCGCTTGTAGATTCACCTGGGCACCATTTTCTAGTAGTATTTGAACTACTTCAGCATGACCATTATTGCTAGCTACAATTAAAGCTGACCCATCATTCTGTTGCAGATTCACCTGGGCACCATTTTCTAGTAGTATTTTAACTACTTCAGCATGACCAATCTGGCTAGCTATTATTATTGCCGAACTGTCATTTTTGTTTTGCAGATTCACCTGCGCACCATTTTCTAGTAGTATTTTAACTACTTCAGCATGACCATTCTGGCTAGCTACCATTATGGCTGACCACCCATCTATATTTTGCAGATTCACCTGGGCACCATTTTCTAGTAGTATTTTAACTACTTCAGCATGACCATTCAGGCTAGCTACCATTATGGCTGACCACCCATCTTTTTCCTGCAGATTCACCTGGGCACCATTTTCTAGTAGTATTTTAACTACTTCAGCATGACCATTCAGGCTAGCTATCATTAAGGCTGACCACCCATCTTCCGCTTGTAGATTCACCTGGGCACCATTTTCTAGTAGTATTTTAACTACTTCAGCATGACCAATCTGGCTAGCTATTATTATTGCCGAACTGTCATTTTTGTTTTGCAGATTCACCTGCGCACCATTTTCTAGTAGTATTTTAACTACTTCAGCATGACCATTCTGGCTAGCTACCATTATGGCTGACCACCCATCTATATTTTGCAGATTCACCTGGGCACCATTTTCTAGTAGTATTTTAACTACTTCAGCATGACCATTCAGGCTAGCTACCATTATGGCTGACCACCCATCTCTTTCCTGCAGATTCACCTGGGCACCATTTTCTAGTAGTATTTTAACCACTTCAGCATGACCATTCTGGCTAGCTATCATTAAGGCTGACCACCCATCTTCCGCTTGTAGATTCACCTGGGCACCATTTTCTAGTAGTATTTTAACTACTTCAGCATGACCATTCTGGCTAGCTGCCATTATGGCTGACCACCCATCTTTTTCCTGCAGATTCACCTGGGCACCATTTTCTAGTAGTACTTTAACTACTTCAGCATGACCATTCTGGCTAGCTATCACTAAGGCTGACCACCCATCTTTATTTTGCAGATTCACCTGGACACCATTTTCTAGTAGTATTTTAACTTCTTCAGCATGACCATTCTGGCTAGCTACCATTATGGCTGACCACCCATCTTTTTCCTGCAGATTCACCTGGGCACCATTTTCTAGTAGTATTTGAACTACTTCAGCATGACCATTCTGGCTAGCTATCATTAAGGCTGACCACCCATCTTCCGCTTGTAGATTCACCTGGGCACCATTTTCTAGTAGTATTTGAACTACTTCAGCATGACCATTATTGCTAGCTACAATTAAAGCTGACCCATCATTCTGTTGCAGATTCACCTGGGCACCATTTTCTAGTAGTATTTTAACTACTTCAGCATGACCAATCTGGCTAGCCATTATTATTGCCGAACTGTCATTTTTGTTTTGCAGATTCACCTGCGCACCATTTTCTAGTAGTATTTTAACTACTTCAGCATGACCATTCTGGCTAGCTACCATTATGGCTGACCACCCATCTATATTTTGCAGATTCACCTGGGCACCATTTTCTAGTAGTATTTTAACTACTTCAGCATGACCATTCAGGCTAGCTACCATTATGGCTGACCACCCATCTTTTTCCTGCAGATTCACCTGGGCACCATTTTCTAGTAGTATTTTAACTACTTCAGCATGACCATTCAGGCTAGCTATCATTAAGGCTGACCACCCACCTTTCTCCTGCAGATTCACCTGGGCACCATTTTCTAGTAGTATTTTAACTACTTCAGCATGACCATTCTGGCTAGCTATCATTAAGGCTGACCACCCATCTTCCGCTTGTAGATTCACCTGGGCACCATTTTCTAGTAGTATTTGAACTACTTCGGCATGACCATTCTGGCTAGCTATCATTAAGGCTGACCATCCGTTATTTCTCTGTAAATCAACTTGAGCACCATTTCTTAATAGTAGTTCTACCACATTGACATGCCCATTTCTACTAGCTTCTACTATAGCAGATGATCCACTGTTGTTTTGCAAATTCAACTTAGCACCATACTCCAGCAGTACATTGACTACATCCAAATGTCCATTTTCAGAAGCTAATAGTAGCGAAAATCTTTCATTTCTCTTCATATCTACTACAGCCCCCCATTGTAGCAGTACTTTTGCCACTTCAGCATAGCCATTAAGACATGCTAACATTAGAGCTGAATATCCTTCCTCATTCAACAGATCCACTGGTACCCCAGATTCTAACAATAAGATAGCAACGTCTGTGTGCCCCTTACTGCAGGCAGTATGGATCAAATATTCTTCTTTAAGCAAATTACCTGACAAGTTTTGCAGTGCAATTCTCGCAAATCTGACGTCTCCTGTCTCACATCCACGCCTTAGGACTTGTACAATATCCTTGCTGGGGCTATTTTTGAGGATAACAGAGACTGTGTCGTAATCTTGATGTATAATTGCTGTTTGAAGATTCTCCATTTTTTTGTCGGGTATTTACAAAGTGGGCATATACATTTATATAGGCCGTGTCCGGCGTTGAATACGTGTACTGTATGTCAAGTGCACAAGTGTTAGTTTCGCCAACTAGACCCTTTACATGCTGGTACACTCTGGAAGATGTCTTGTGATGCAAGCTGTGCAAAACCATTTGCAACCGCGACTGTAATAATTTACTGTTTTCCGTATACTATGAATAAGTCTGTTTTTTTAGTTTCTGCATTTAGCACCCCTTTTTAGATACCCATAGATTACTAGGAATCGCAACAAATGATATTCATTGGAAGGCACATGTCCTGGTGAAGATCTGGTTTTGATAGCTTCAACCAAACGGAATTTATATCCTTAAGTGTACAGGCAATCCCCTGGAGACCACTGTTGTTCTTTTGTGGGCCATTTCCTGGTAATATTTACTTTAGTGTCCCATGTTTTGCTAACATTTCATTCAAAAATATGTAAACAATAATGAGAAACAATAAACAACATATAGCTATGATGACACCTAATGACACAATTTCAAATTTTGAAAAATAACAGGCATGTAGTAAAACATAGGCTTGAGTTGATTTCTTCTTCCATCTCTTCCAGCAGCCTTTTTCCTCTCGTGAAGTTGCAATGTCCGTTCCAAGTGTGCACCTTTCTCCTCCCCCATCTCGTATCTATATTGTGGTATGGTATGTGTATGGCAATATGGCACAAATTAGCGTACACGATGGTAAATGTGGTGCGTGCCACTTGTGCGGAAAAGAGAGTACAAAATATGTACATCTTGCTGTCAAATCTGATTGCAATGTTGCAGCACTTATTAGAGCAACCAAAACCACTCCTAATGAGGCATGCATATGTCATGCTTGTTACAAACAAGCTTCAAGGAATAAAAGCAATCCTAATTTCCACCCACGTTGGGAGGAAAAGCCACCCACCACAGTCTTATGTGGTATACTCACCTGCACCAAGGGTGTTTATAGACACAGCAACATTGCTAGCAGACAGGAAATAGAGGAAATAGTAGGAGAGAAGGTCGTCACAAACACGAGCATGTCAGTAGACAGTGACGGAAGCACACCTCTACCAGGATCACCACTGTCTTGTTCGCACCAGAGTAAAGGCCCCACAACCATGTGAATCTTGCAATTGCAAACCTAAGCAAGTAGAGAAAAACTATTTTAGGCATTGCTCATCGCCAGAAGTCTTAAATTCCTACTTAAATGTGATCAGTGGGGAAAAGTCTACACTAACAGCTTCAAGTAAAATTTGCATGTCCTGTTATAAATTGTTTAATGGAATAAAAAAGCAGTTAGCTCAAGCAAAGTTAGGTGAGCAGAGTTCTAATTCCACATTGGACGCAGCTGAATTTGTAAAAGTAGGCCATTTACTGGAAAGTGAAGTTTTTTAAATAAAATATATATTAGGTGGTAGCCTAAACATTGTGCAATGAAATGCTTAAAAAAAATATTGTGTCCCTTACGTTTGGACATCACAGCTTGAGTTAAAGTTCACGGCAACTAACAACGTAAGCCTGAATTGAAATACTCCAAGCGGTCTATAATACTAACATGAACGTTTTTCTACTTATAATAGTAAGGAAAACGCGTACTTACCTCTAGTAGATCCAGGTAACACAAGTTACAGTCAAAAGTATACGGACACCGCCCTAAAACTCAAGAGACCTCAGATACACTGTCAGCCATACTTTCTGCTCCAACGGGATGGCGGGTAATGAGCGCGCAACAATAGGAATTACCGGAAGCTACACGTTGGCGATTAGACTGATCTGTTTCCTCACCTAGAGATAAACCTCTCATTTCTTAGAAGTAAAGGTTCACATGAATGCATAACTATGACGTAATCTTCTCACGAATATTATAAGAAGACAAACTAAATGCTGAGGAGTTTGATGCCATTAAAAAAAGGCGTCGCCATCCAAATTCCCTTAAGTCGGGAGCATATTGCAAAGGCTAGAGAGCATTGTAAGTGCTCTCTAATCTTGATAATGCTGGTAAGCTATCTAGTCATGATTCAAAGACTTATAACAGTGGCAACACACAATACCTAGCTAGCTAACAGAACAAATACTTTTAGAAGGTATTATAGGTGTATTTCAGGTGGTATCATGATGGATGCTAGCAAAGCTCTTGGAGCATTGAACAGAATTTGAGCTGGGACAATGGCAGAAGAGAGGCAAATCAATGTCATATCCAAACATCAAGTAAAAGATCTCTTACATCTTTTTTTCAAGAAGATGTAAAAAAAGGTAAAAAGTCAGAGGAACAAACAGTGATGGTTCAGCAGTGTTATTAGTCAGTGGTTTGAAGTATCATGTATCTGTCTGCTTGCATGAGACCTGATATAGCTTATGCTATTGGGACTTTGGCTTGATATTCTAGCTATCCTGGATAGTCTCACTGAACTTAACCAGTGCTGTGTCAAAGAACCCACAGTTTCATGCAAGTGTGAAACATATTGATCTCAGGCATCATTTCATAGCATGTTACCAAAGGAGAAGTGAAACTTACCAACTGTCCCATAATGGAAATGGTGGCAGATATTCTGATGAAGGGTCTTTAAAACTGTTATATAATATGTCAAAAGGCTGGAGTGGATTCGTTGTAAGTGAGTGAAAGTATTGCTCACAACTCATTGAACTAGCTGACTGGACAGCATTCACACACACTAACACTTCCTGTCATGTTTCATGTCATTTTCTTGCTTGTTTTCTAATTCTAGCTCACATCCTTCTGTTGCTCATACTATCTATTGTGTTGTTACTGTATTGACAATATCTTTGCCAATCACTATCTAAACTAAAATAGTAGCTATCTGTAATATTTACTCCCACATTTTTGGGTTTGCTAGGTAATTTATCTTGTCCGCACTCCACTGCTTCTTTGGTTTATCAACTTCACCTGTATTATCTTAGGTAATTTAATCATTTATATACCACTTTCAATTTGGTAGTGCTTGAATGTTTTGGGACACAGTTTAGTCTTACAAATTTAACAAGGTTAATTTTCTATTAGAATAGCGGTAGTAATTTATATCGGTTATTGCACTGTTTGTCATAGCTATACACCCGACATCCAGTATGGCTACTAAAAGATCGATTCAATAGTCAAATCACAACCAAAATGTAAGCCTCAAGTAAACATTTATGCATGTGTGTGAAAGTATTGTGTATTACTGCTACTGCTAAGCTAAGGAAAGAAGAGGATAAAATAGGTTAATAAGGCACTTCAGGATTCTGGACAGTGTAATGGTAAGCGTGTGTGCCTGCAAAGTTGATGGTCGCAGATTTGACTCAAAATGGAAGTACTTTTTCCTGATGATTGGATGCTGCAGAATATCATTCATCTGATTCACTGCATATTTGTGCTCATGCCTGCGGCAAACACATAAGTACTGAACCAATAGACTAGTGACCAACATTCTCCTCTATCAATGATTAATATATATATATCTGCTCTTCTAGAAAAAAATTACATTTTAATTGAGTTCAATTAAACATGTTTAATTTAACATGCAATATTAAATAGATATTACTTTTTTTTACTCCCAAACTTTGTTTGTCAAAGGCTGTTTGACTTAACAGTGATAGCAACATTCAAACTGTCATCATGATCATTGTTTGTGTGTGTGCTGTTCATTTAACCAATACATATGAAAATATCATGAGTCTGTTGGCTTAGTATTTATGTGCAGGCACAAGCATGAATATGGTCAATTATAAAGAGTTATATTAGCTGTAATCTGGTGAAATAATTTTATATATACTGTACTGCTCATGTGTGAATAGAGTAGTAATGAGATTCATGAGCAATGAATACTTGTATAACCTGGGGAACGTTATAATAAATACCCAAAGTGATATCTATGAATATAGGTCAAAAAAGTTCCTCATGTAGTAATAAACCAATACATATACTTAGAGAAAGCAGAGTAAAGAGGGTTGGGAGTAGATGTGTGTGTATGGGGGGAGTGTGGGGGGGGGGGGGGGGGGGAGGGGACGTGGAGATGAAGATAGGCCTTTGTAGGCTTGAGGATGAAGTTGTCTGATAAAAATGTTATATATAATGGCAATATTCATGCTAATAGTAGTTAATGATAATTATTAACATACTAATGTATAAATTAAGCTTTGGGAGTACAAACAAACTGTTTCCTAATTTTAATTTAAACAGTCAGAAAGATGATAACATGGACTGGACAGTTATAGCTTCACACTATGTAGGACTTACATAGTTTAGTTGATTATTATTAATAAGCTAACACAGCCTGTGCAGTTTTCATCAGTACATGCATATATAAAGTGGACTAAATACATTTTTCTGGATAATATAATAATGAAGAATATCAGTAAGCAATACTAAATGCCATAAGTAACTTTTACAATGGTAAAATACGGCTAAAATGTGCAAAATTATATACAATTACTAAACAAATTGTTTGAATGTTAACCCTGTCACAGCATTTTCCATGATATTATTAGCCAAATCAGGGAAGCCCACTGCTTTAATATTTAAAGCCTCAGCTAATTTTCTCCAAGTTCTTTCTCTGTTTCTAGTCAACCAAATTTTCAACATTTCTACGAAACTATCATCATCATTATGGATGTGCTCATACTGTATGACAGTCATGTGTGCAATTCCATATCCAACTGAAGGCCAATTTGCTTCAATTGACTCCAGCATCATACACTTCATTAAAACATCTTTAAAATTATCCAAAATGGAGAGGCTCTAATGAAATAATAAACAAATTATGACCAGCAATTATGACATATTTTTATGTTTTGTCCATACATATTATATGTGACCCATTGTTGGCAATATTAAATTGCACTTCTAAGCAATTGATTGCACATTTTTAATTAACCCTCTTCTGTATTTCACACTCTGATTTGGAATTAATGACAATTAAATATTGATTTAGGTATAAATTTACACAAACTGATGATTCTAAAACACTTTTATTGTGCTAGTTTTTTCATTTTGGGCTGATTTTTGAGAAAACACAAATCTGTAAGCTCATTGTAGGCAGCTTTTGTGGGTAACACCCATTATTGTCACATTATAATCACATGAGCAGACACTTTTTTGCTTCTAGTGGTATGCTTATGCTGGGAAGTTGACTGAGTGCTGAAAGTGGAGTTTTGCATTGAAAATATATACTGGTCTGAGTGTCTCTGGCCTGTTTAGCTTCTTCCGTGAAGGTAACATTTACTTCTATCGCTTTAATTCCTCTATACATCTTTCTTTTTAATTTCTTGAGCTTTATTTATACCTGATTAGAATAATCTAGACCTGCTAATTTGAAATATCCATAATTTGAACAGCTGCCAGATGAGCCCCACCCACTAAAGTCACATGCCACCACCTTGAGAAGCTATAATTTGTCTGCTTCATCTTTTCCACAGCTGTCTCTGTGCTACTCAAGTTGTTTCACCACAAGTAATATTGCTCTCTAAACTAAAGCTCAAGCATACTACTTTAACACTAGTTATTAAGGTAAAATGTATAACTGAACTGAGCAATGAAGCTGTCAACCATTTGGTAGTGACTATGTGTGCATTGAAAGGAATAGAAGGATGCTATTCTTGTAGCCAATCAAAACATATCAACAAACAATACATAGCAAACTATTAGAGCCGCTGTATAATCGCAATTCTATTTTTAGCACTGTTAAATGGCAAGTGTCGACAACACAAAACTTCTTCTACTTAGTGGATTATAAGAGTCTTTGAAAACTACTTTAGTTATTATTAAATAGCAAGTGCACTTGGAGTTCATTGTTCAATTCAGAGGGGTAGGAGAAAAGGAGCAGGAGGGACTGCTTCCCCACTTTTTTCCACTTCTAAGGGGGGAGGGCTTGTCTCCCATATTTCTCATTTCCTATTATAGTACAAATGTAGCCAGTGATTTAGAAAAAAAAAACTGTTTACTGTTACTTAAATTTAAATAGGGTTAAAATTTTCATTTTAGAATTCTCAACGACCTTTGGGCAAAAGGAGCAGCCAACCCATATTTTATAATTGTGGTGGCCTCAGGCCGTCCACATTTTGTTTCCTGGAGATGGTTTAAATTTATTAGCGGTATCCATAGTATAACTCATACTAGAATGTTGACAGCTACATTGTAGCTTTATTATGACTTTATTGTAGAAAACATGTTAAGAAATTTTTATTCTCTTTTACTATCCCACTCCCCTTTCAACTTTCTCCTTTTTTTTTTGTTTTGAAATTTCCACTTCAGTGGGATGCTAGACATTAAATTTGGGCTTCCAATAAACTAGAGAAGAGGAACTACTTGGAAGCTCTTGCAGTGTTCCTCTTAACATTTTACTGAGGTGTAGCTCTGGATTCTCCCTTCTTTACTTTATCTATCGTAAGGATAAAAATCACCTATCACTTGACAACCATAATAATGATGCTATGGTGATTAAACTTAATGTAGTAAATATTTTAATGGGTGTGATTTAGCTCCAAGTGCCGTGGACACCTCCCTCCCCCCCCCAATTCCAAACTGTCTTCCTCTGTCTTCTATAATGCCATCAGCTAGCAAGTTTATCCTGCTTTTGTTTAAACTGAGCTTCAACATTAGCAGGAATTATATAGCTGGGTAACGAAACGGGCAACTCTGTGGTAGTTTGAATGCTATGGCTGCCAAACTAGTGTGCCTGGTTTGTCTGATAGACACTCAGAAAGGGTGCTAACAACTTACCGAATAAGTATTTATGTCATCTGAGAGTTAAAATGGTCAGGAATAACAAAAGTCACCATCCCCAGGGCCAGGATCCTCCATTACCATCGACACTTTGTGACAGGATGACACATCAGGACAAGTAAAGGGCTTTTATATGAACAACCTTGTAGTGTGTCATAGTATTGTCTTACCATGATATTTTATAGTTAACATCACAATGCGAGATACTACTTTGTATGATTCTTTCCAGCCAGTACTCAAAGCTTTAATAAGCTTAAGAGTTTTTTACAACACTGAAGAACCCACCTACAAATGTCCTATGTTTGACACTATCTGCTTTTCCACGATTCTTGGTATGAGCAGTCTGGAAACAATCTTTAGTGGCTGATAAAAGTATTCTGAAGATTTAACATAAAGTCAGTAACATTGAGGGGAATACTAGCAGGATCTAGCCAGTAAGACTTAAGAGTGGTGAGAATGTGAGGAGTTTCACAACCGTATTGCAGCTCAAATGGAGTAAAGAAAGACGGAATTGTGGCATATTACAACTGTAGTAGATGGCTATATTATCTGGAACTTCAGGCCAGTCTTGCTGATTCTCACAGCAGTTATGGAGAATTAATTTCAAGATGGAGTTGAAAGCTCTAGAGCTGTACTTGATTTTAACACTTTAAATCATATTAGATCCCGTTGCTATATTGTTACTAGGTGTACTAACTTGGTAAGTGTGCACTATTTTTTGCCTTTAGCCATTTCTGCGAAAATGCTGATAAACAAAGTTGCTAGTGGCAACTAGGCATGCGTAAACGCGATCTAAAATAGTGTGTAAAAATTTACTGAATATATGCAGCAGTTTCACTGCAGAACAAATCTATAGCTGGACAATGGACTAATTATTAGTTAGCTTATTGTATGTGTGAAGTAACAAGCACCAATTCAGCCTAATTTTTGGATAGAATGTTCTATATTATCAAACAGCAACAATAAGATATAATAGAAAGAAGCTATAAACACAGGGATATATACTAACTAAAAGTCACAAGGCCTATATATTAAAAGCAGCTACTACATCCAGAGTTTGACAGTAGCATTAGCTTATTGCATTTTGTGACAAATTTGTCAGCTATTTCTTTCTCCACCCTTGTTAAAATTTACTAGTGCCCTGAACCAAAACAACTACTGAATCAATAATGAGAGAGCCTGTAGAAAGAATATAGATATTGACCAGTATGAAGACCCTAGCTTGTTCTTTACATCAAGATCTTCATGCTGGTTAGTATTAAAGGGTAGGTTCAGTGAAAAATTTTTCCCCTGCAAATGCCTCTAAAGCCTTCTCTAATTAGAGGTGCATATTCACTGTGCCAAGTATTACTTGTCCAATCTCAAGAATTGCATAGTAATAAGCCTTTAAAATATGGCAAAACAGATAGTGGTTAAAGCAATCTAACCGCATTAGGCTGATCACTTGTAATATTCTATGGTTATTTTGAGCAATCTAAGGAACAGAAAAAAAATTTTCAAAAATATAATTCAACGATTCAACAGTGTAATAATAAGAGTACTTGCAGTGGCGTCGTGAATATGCGCACCCAAGATCAAATTCATGTAGTGACCATTAATAATCACATACATTTACAGGAAGTAGGTAAAGGGTGCTTTAATGTATTGGATAAAGTGTGTGAATGGTTCTTGATCTTCCTTCTTGTGGCACCCAGGGAGGTGTGGCTAAATGGGTGTGGTTTCTTGTCATGAAGAGGCCCAGACCGACCTAAAAAAATTGTATGAGTTGCCAAAAATGCTATGTTTTGAGTAGCTAATTATAAAAAAGAGCAAACTATAACAAACATACATACAAGCATGTGCAAAAAATAATAAATGAATAAAAAATTAAAAAATTTATAAAGGAACAAAGATAAAAATGACTACTTATTTAGGGAGCTAGCTATAGCTAAATCAATTGCAATATTTTTCTTTGGTATTGTCAGACAAATTGGTAAAACCAACAGTTATGTTTTCTAAAGCATGAGCTAATTTACTCCATGTTCGTTCTCCATTTCCAGTCAGCCATTTCTTCAACATGTCTTTGAAACAGCCGTCAACATTATGGCTGTGCTCATACTGTATGACATTCAAGGTTTGATAATCCACTTCCAACTGAAGGCCAATGTTCTCCCATTTGACTCTGGCATCAAATGCTTCTTCAAAGACAACCCTAAACTCTTTTATACTGAGGGAGTCTAAAATATATAATTAAAAAATTATGACCAATAAACTGTACATTTTAAATTTTGTATTGTTTTAAAAAAAGCCTGTGAAATTGATGAGAAGATAGAGGGAGGGAGGAAGAATATTTTATTCCTTTATCAACACTTTTTAAGTTTTTAAAAGCAGATACTTTGGCCCATGTTTTAATGCCTGAACTTAAAATGCATTTAATCAGTCAATATAATGGTGTATTATAAGAAAAATTAAAGGTAATGGCAGTAAAAATGATAGTTGAAAGCTAAAACAATATTCTAATGAATTTTCTTTCTTATTTTCTCAAAGATAATATTCATTCAGTGATTTACCAGAAATTACAGAAACTTTTTAATAATTAAAGTGGCAAAGAACTCTGAATGATGACTAGAAAAGAAACTTCTAAATGTGTTTTATGAAACTTACTTGAATCACTTTGAATACTACTTCTATGCATTATAGTAGGATCAGAATCTGTCAAATTTGAGGATAAAATATATTCCTAATACTATGTACTTCTTACATGGTAGATCGTATGGACTCATCGTTAAATGGTCTTTATCTTGACGTCGTGTTAGATTAAACTTTACTGTATCTGAAGAACCAGGTTTAATGCGGAGCCGATACTTTAGAAGAGGAGGAGAAGCGTTAACATAATTTTTGATTTCAGCTTTAAGTAGAAATGTGCAATCAGGTTCATCCAAATTAACATCGGATGGGCCAATTTCCCCACATATGGTCAATTTAGTGTCCGTGGGATTAAAGCGAGTAACAAAACTAGACACTAGTTGAACTTCTTCTTTATACTCTTCCTTGATAAAAGTCTTTACACCTTGTCTGAAAGTGTTGCAATTCTTTACAAGTGATACATAAAGGTTCCAACACTGCTCTGACAACTTAATATATGAGAGGGGGCCCCATTTTTATATATAATTCTGCTGCACAGAATATTCGCTTTTTAGAGCTGTGCTGCCTCACTACTATTTTATATACCAAATTTTTTCTAGTAACCATCTCCTTGTGCCATTACTTCCAGATTCACAGTCACTAATGTTAATAAGGTGTAAATGGTTTTTAATTTTACAAATTACAAACGTGCAGACTGATGAATTTTTTTATGTGACAAGGAGAAGTGGGGGTTACCCATGAGGCATCTGACTGAATAATGCTTTTAATTCCATAATAGGTAAGAAACTCCTTCATGTACCCGTGTTGGAAATAATATTCTCTCACAAAGTAGAAAGCTATGAAAAGCAAGTTTGCTACATATCAAGTTGGGGATTAAGTGTTTTGAAAGAAATTATTTAATAGATAGATAACAAAAAATACTTTTCACTATACTAGAGGTTATGACAGACATACTTCAGTGTAATACATTGTTAATGCATCTGAACTTACTCTTCTTGTAAAGAACATACTTTCTACTCACTTAGTACATATTTGGTTGTTTTATACAGCTATTTAACTTATTCTAAATAATGTTTGTTTCAATCAGTGTAAATAAAACAAGCTACTTGGAATGAAATAGAATAAGTGCATTTATAGAACAATCTTATACCTAAAATGACAGACCTTATCATGTAGACTGTTGAACAAAACAATTGTTCACTACAGGCTGTAAGATTCCTGAAGACCCACAAGAAAAGCATTATGCAAGAATCTAATTATCAACTTAAAAAAAACCCTGATAACTGAAGACTGATTCTCTTATATTTACTCATAGTTATCCAACATGGGCTATACTAGATAATTTCAAATATTATGTGAGTAACTAAGTGTAATAAACTCAAAGGCAGCTGCATGAAACAAATAGCTAGACCGATTCAGTATAGGAGGGTGTTTAGGTTAAAAATAAATGAAGTTCATTGTTCTATTTTTGTAAGCGTTCACAAACGGAATTTGTAAGTCTAAAACGTATCCTCTTCAAAAAGTCCTTCGCATGATTTAAATGCTTGAATGCTGAAGCGGTGAAATCGTCCCCGGTAGAGTCCAGGTGAACTTGTTGAGCTTGCTGGCGGAAGAACTTATTCAGTTCAGCCTCGTTCAGATTCTTTGGATCAAGCCCGAGTATTCCACACGCCCAGCGAGCTTTAATTTCCTGATTTTTTGCAGTTGTTGGGTCCGCCATGACTTCTTTAGTGTCATTCAGTATCCGCAAAATTTTTTCTTTGTGTTCAAAATTGGGCAATATTGCTTGCAGTTCTTCAATAAATTGGTTGATTTGTTTGATAGCATTTTTAGAAAAAAAGAAGTTGGAGCCAACACCTTGAAATTCTTCAAGTTTGGACTCCAATACCCGAGTTTCTTTAGCTATATCGTCGTTATAAACGGAAAGTTTTTCCTCCAACTTCTTCCTGCGAGCAGTGCGGTCCTGGTCGTGCAAGCTTATTGTCTTACTAACGTTATCATAGTAGATCTTGCTAACGGTGTGGTCACTGTAACTGTGGGAACAATGAGTACACTTTCCACTTTGAATTTGGGAGCAGGCTCTGACAGATATGAAAGTGAACCAGCAATCACACGGCAGGTGGCAGTTACGATGACATACAGAGCAAGTGAGATTTTTTTTCTCAGAGTCCTTTGTTACCGTCTCTGTGTAAGTTAATTCTTTCACGTGACTCTCGTAGGAACCTACATCTTCAATTAGCTTACTAATTTCATCCTTGTTCTTGTAGTGTACTTTCAATTTACTAAAACAGACTTTGATGTTATCAACCGCTTCCTGAAATTCACCGAATTTCAAGGTCCTTGCTGGTTTGAAAGATTTGATAACTTCAAATATGTTATCTAAAATCTCATTACTATCTTCGAATTCCCTCCTGAACTTTTTCTGTTCCTTTGGGTTGGGATCCTTTGTGTCGGTACTTTTTCTGTAGCTTTCATATCTGGAATACGAATTGTCTAGCTTAAATTGATGCTTAACAGGAATAGACAATTGAAATTCTTCTTGTAACAATTTTGGTTCGAATTTTAAACTAAACTCGTCTCTCGTGAACGTAAATACTACTATAATATTTCGTATAACACTCGGTGGCAAAATAGAAACAATCTGAGTTATGACGTCTTTCATTGCTATAGTCAAACGAACCTGCGTACCATTAATAATCAAGCACACGCAATTTATGTAAAGCTCTTTTCTTAATATGGCAATAATATTAGCTGTATTCTTCTTTGTTTGATCATCCCCTCTTGTATCGCCAAACCCCGGAGTATCAATAATTTCAAGGCTGAAGTCACCGTATTTTGCTGTATATATGCTAGATTCTGTAGTGTCACTCTCCCAAACTTGCTGAATAGGTCTTGTCACATGGCTTTTTACAAAGGAAGACACCTGGTCCAAAATATAATCTTCTTTACCAAATTGCTTACCATAATTAAGAAGCAATTGTAAAAAAGAAGTTTTACCAGATCCAGTCTCGCCTATCAAATGAAGACTGAGGTTTAGACTCAGCTTGAGAACTTTCATGCTTACTTGCCATTTTCGTTCGCAGTTTTGTGTGGGGGCAAAGCGTTGAAGCTTATGTACGGGTCACGACAGATACGGAATGCGCGTGCGCGTTTTTGCGTCAACACCATGTCAACTCCATCAAGTAATGGGGAATACCCACTGGATTTAAATTTGATGGAACATGCTGAAAGAAATTGGTTATTTATATCTTCCTGAAAATATTCATGGTGCTTCACCTAAAGAACACTTCCAAGAGAAGCTCCAGATTAACATGAAATAATGTTTGTGCATAGTGTGCATATGTATACTAATCACTTCATAATCTTAAACCCTTTACAGCCTGAAATATTGGGAAAGAATTGTAGGAATAGCGCTTCAATTTTTCTTTAGAATTTATAAATCACAAAATCCACAAGTTGCTATAGTTACAAAATAATTCATACTAAATCACATTGTTACACTGACTTTCTATGGCAGTATTGTGTTCTCTTGTACCTTTTATACTCTTAATGAATAGGTTTGTTGACATTTACAATACATCTGCTATGTCAATATAGCTACAATCAGGGAGAAACTGCCCCCACCCCCTAATATGGCCTTGTGTACCAATAAAGTTTTACTATGTAATGTTCAGGACAGCCTTAAAATAGCATGTTTATCTGAAACGTAGTTAAAGGCAAGTTTAACCTTCGAATTTCATTGAATTAGAAAGAGGTGTAACTTTAGTAATATAAACTACAAATTATTCACTTTTATGATAGGCCTTCTATCAATTCCAATATTGAGTACTTAGTGTTTTCTAACTAAATGCTGGCCAAGTCTACACGAATATCCCTCATGAATATCAATTTTAATATTGATATTTGTTGCTTTAATATTATAACTATTCAAGTAAATAGAAAATGATCCTTCATTTTTAACAACGACTAACTGGAGTAGTTTTAAAGCATTGATCTAGCATGTTGTTAGAGGTGTGGCTAGATGCCAAGAGCTCTGATGAAGACTGGTCCTTACTCTTTGCAAATGAAATATAATTGGGGAAAAACAATGAAAGGAAAAATAACATCAAACGAATGTAATGAAATTTACAGGGACTGTAGCAATGATGATTTATAGTAAAATACACAAAAAACTAATATTTTTCTCGTTGGTCCTAAACAGTCCATAACAAAAGGGAAGTTAATCTATTGTACAGATCACATAAAAAGCCTAATTCCTCTTACTGTTCTGTCTAGCTACCAGGTTACCAATCCTTGCTTGACTTGCTAGCTTACCAGATAATGATCAGACTAATTAACTCTGGTGGTAACAACCAACATCATAATGCTCCATTATAGGGATTATTACAATGTGTATAGCAACTGCTAACTTTAAGATAGCCATGTAGCTCAGTATGTTAAGAATATTGGACACTCGCTCAAAGTAATTGTTATGACAACTATAAAGCATTTTTGCAAATATGAAGTTAGGAATTAGAGTGTTTTGAAGAAGCAGCTGATTTAATCTTACAGAGTAGCTAGACTGCATATTATGTATTTATTTTTATTTTGTAGGGGAGCCCCGCAGTAGTTGTAAATTACCGCAGGGGTGATCCACCCGCAGATGATCTACCTCATCCTGGTAAGGGTCGAAGGACCAGAAGAAGAGTAGAGTCCGTGAAGCTGTCTACTTGCCGTGACGCGAGCTTGAATCGCACGCAGCCGCTGGCTTCCGCTTGCAGCCTTGTTTGATAGCTAGAAAAGCGCGTACTCTCTAACGTTGTTAAGCGCTAGAGTCGGCAGTGGTGGACTGTTTAAGCTTCTTAAAGATTATGATTACAGGTTCAGTATATTAGTGAATGGCTAGAACTAAAGAGCTATGGGTAGTAGTGAGTGGTCATGAATATGATTAAGTGAATGGTAATGGGCATACATACATAGGTGATAACGAGGTGTTGATTGATAAGTGGCTAAGTTCTATCTTTAATTGTCTGTACTGCGGATTGAATTTCTTCTGTCTTTGTCTGGGTTAAGTCCCAGACATCCTCCGGGGCTGGGTTGAAAGAGTATCATCGTTCTTGGGGAATTCTTCAGAGATGAATGGTATGATTCTGCACACTGGGCGAGTGTAAGTCTTTCCATGACATCTGAGTGTGACGGCACGAACTTCACCGTCGTCCCCTGGGTGGACTTCCTCAATCTTTGCCAAGGGCCAGTCTCTAACTCGGAGGGTCTCATCCCGGACAAACACTATGTCATTTACTGTCAAGCGTCTGCCAGTACGAGCCCACTTTGAGCGCTGGGCGCACGAGGCCAGGTATGAGGTCATCCACTGGCTCCAGAGGTCGGCAGCTAGTCTGCTGGCGAGGTTCCATCTTTTCAGACTGTTTATTTTTCCTGTTGGTGGTTGAGGAGAAGGTGGGGCCACGAGAGGACGGCCAATGAGAAAGTGGCCAGCTGTTAAGAAGCTTCCTTCTGTGGCTTTGTCCGAGTGCAGGGGCTGCAGAAGTCGAGAATTAAGGATTGCTTCAGACTCTAGCAGCACAGTCATCAGTTCATCGAACCGTAGAGCATGAGGTTGTAAGTTCTTTCGGAGGAGTAGCTTCATCGATTTCACAGCCGCCTCCCAAAGTCCACCGAAGTGGGGCGCTCTGGGAGGGATGAAGTGCCAGGAAATGCCGTGAGATTGAGTAAATGTTGAGACGGCATGGGTTGTCTCCTCAGATTCCGTGAGCTTTTGCAACTCCCGGATCTCTTCCCGGGCACCTAAAAAATTGGTGCCATTGTCCGAAAACAAGTGGGAAGGGCAGCCGCGTCTAGCCACAAAACGTCTGAGTGTGGCCATGAAGTCCTCCATTGAGAGCGAGGTACATAGCTCGAAGTGGACGGCTTTGGTCACCATGCAGACAAACACAGCCGCGTATGTCTTCACCAAGACTGGCTTTCGGGTGTAGCCCTGGCGTAGAACAAACGGGCCGGCAAAATCTACACCGGTGCGGTCGAACAGAGGTGCTGGGGTTGTGCGACTTGCTGGGAGCATGCCCATAAGGTGGTTGAGTGGGCGAGCATAGGCACGTTGACATGAGGGACATTGTCGGCTGATCAGCTTTAGAAGTTGCGAAGGTTGGGGATAAAGAAGGTGGTGACGAGGATTGAGTGAAGGGCTGAGATTCCAGCGTGACTGTAGGTCACGTGGAGGGTGGAGACGAGGAGCTTGGTCAGTGGAGACTTGGGAGAAAGTGGGATGAGTTTGGACAGAGTAGAAGGTTTGGAGGGGTCACGAACACGACTGGAGAGAAGAAGTTGGCCTTGGTCAGCGATGTAGATGCTGAAACGGTGAAGGTTGTTAGACTTCAGCAGGGGAGAGTTGTGAAGGGCAGCGAAGAAGGCGTCAGGAAGTGATTGAAGTTGGGCTAGCTTGAAGAGAAGTGACTTGGCGGTGGAGGCCTCGTCGGAAGTGAGGCAGGTGGTAGTAGGGTTGGGAGGTTTCCGGCGAAGACGAAGGATCCACGCCACAACCCTCACAAGTTTGTGGAATGAGGAGTAGCGGGACCATAAGTCATTGAGGAAGGTGGATTGGGAGATAGGCATAGAAGAGGAGGGGCGGATGATGGCAGCACAGATGGCGGTGGAAGGTTTGGAAAGCTTGTGAGCTGGCCAAGCAGTCGGTGGCAGAGACAGCCAAAGAGGCCTTGACCACCACAATGTGGAGGCAGTCAAGTCCGGCGCACACATGCCACGACTTGCAAGGTCTGCTGGATTGTTCGGGGAACGAACATGTCTCCAGAGTTGAGGAGGGATGAGGGATTGGATGGCGTGCACTCGATTCGCGACGAACCTGTCTAGCTGAGACGGTTGTTTCGGCAGCCAGTAAAGGACAATTTCACTATCAGTCCATGCGAAGGTGCAGCTCTGGGGGATGTCGAGGATAGAGGCAGTGTGATGAAGAAGTTTTGCGAGGAGGTGGGCGCCTAGAAGTTCTGACTTCGGGATGGTGATAGGCTTCACAGGTGCAACGCGAGCCTTGGCTGTGACCAGAGCCACCGAAATGGATCCATCTTCATGGACAGACCTGAGGTAGATGGCAACTCTGTAGGCCAGAGTGGACGCATCACAGAAGCCGTGTAGGGCCTTGTTGATTGATTTCTTGGGCGAGTCAGAAAGTCGGCGAGGGATGGGATGTGAGAGGATGGTTGGGAGATCAGATGTCCAGGCTTTCCATTTTTCTTGAAGGTCCTCAGGCACGGGTTTATCCCAAGGTAGGTCTCTTCTCCAAGTTTCCTGAAGGATGATCCGAGCTTGAACAACGGTGGGACAGAAGAGGCTTAAGATGTCGAAGACTGCAGCTGTTCCAGAGGCAATGGATCTCTTGGTGACAATGGAAGTGTCAGGCTGGGGAGGAACGGCGATGTGAAGAGTATCAGCTTGGGTGTCCCAGTGGATTCCAAGTGCCTTTGGTGATTGTTCCGGCTGAGTGAGAGGGAGAGGAGTAGAGGAAGATTCAAGGAGAGAGGGAGGAATGAGAGTCCGCACCTCGGGAGAGTTGGACCTCCACTTACGCAACAGCATTCCCGCCTGTGCAAGAAGGTCACACAACTCTCGCCGGAGGTGGTCAGCAGCTTCTACGTTTTCGGCACCCGACAGGAAGTCGTCCACGTAGAAGGCCGACAAGATGGCTTTAGAGGCAAGAGGATGAGAGGAGGAGTGGAGATTGGCGAGATGGTGGAGTACTTTGAGTGGCGATATACGGAGAACAGTTAACCCCGAAGGTGAGTCGCTCCATTCGGCAGTCCCTGATGGTACCTTGAGTGTATCTCATGAGAAATCGATGTAAGTCGCGGTCTTCAGGGTTTAGAGCAATCTCTCTAAACATCTTAGAGATGTCTGCTGACAATCCTATTCGATGAAGACTAAACTTGATAAGGACGTCAGTGAGAGGTGGATACAAGTTCGGGCCGGTGAGGAGCGTGTCATTCAACGATGCTCCAGATGAGGTGACGGCTGATGCGTCGGTCGAACACGGCTCTGCATTTGGTGGTAGATGACGAATTTTTAAATACGCCGTGCACAGGCAAGTAGAAACATGGAGTACGATAGAGTTGGTCGTGAGGGATGAGATGAGCGTGGCCTAGGTCGATATACTCTCTGAGGACGGTGTTGAAGGCGGCTAACTTGTCTTTAGCAGAGAGAGACCGTTCATTTGATAGTAGCCTCTTGTAGGCTTGACGTCGTGAGTCTCCAAGTGCCGGTGGGTTGAGAACATGTGGAAGAGACACGGAAAAGCGGCCATTCACCAGCTGAACGGTGTCATGAAAATGCTGAACAGCTCTAGCTTCATCAGCTGAACAGGAAGGGGCATCAGGTACTTGATCCAATTCCCAGAGTTTTGCCAGGTTGGAGTTGAGATCGTCGGGTAGGGCTGATTGGACAGAGGCAGCGTTGGCTCCTACAGCCGATGGGGTGGAGCAGGGGCCGGATACGCTGAGACCGAAAGGCGTCTGGAATAGTCGGAGTCCATCAACCTTGCGTGGACCTCCAGTGACACAATCATCGATGTCAGAGACACCAATGAAAACATCAATGGCTCCACCGAGGTCTGGATCTGCAAGTTGGGCGTCCTTCAGACAGGGAGAGTTGAGGATGTCGTCCCGATTGGGCGGAATCGTAGTATTGATAAGGTCAGGTACGACAATAAAATTGATGGGTTTAGTCTTGTAGGACTTGCAGTGAGACAAAAGTGGAGTCACAACGTAGAACTTGGAGTTGATGTGTCCCGAAGTGCAGGAGATAGACATTGGTTGGGGAAATCTTTTCAAACCTAGAGTGGTGGCGAGATTCTCTGTCATAAGAGATGCTCCGGCGCCAGAGTCGAACATGGCTCTAGCCTTGGCAGTACGATGATCATTTTCGAGGAGACAGTCACAGTGTTGGGGAAGGCAGTGTCCATAGGTGGTAGGGAAGGTGAAGAAGGAGTTGAGGGAATGTCCACGATGGCGGCAGCATTGGTGGTGGTAGGAATGGCAGGAGTTGTTGCTGAAGATTGTTGTTCACAATCCCGATAGAGAAGGGAGTGGTGCTTGAGCCTGCAGTGGCGGCACGAGAACTTGCTCGGACAGGTGTGACAGCCGTGCCGATCTGAGAAACAGTTCAGGCACAGGCATTGCTCCCTGACCTGTTTGTTCTGTTTTTCAACGTCAAACGCCACAAACGTAGCGCAACGATTGAGCTGGTGCGTCTCACTGCAGGCTATGCACTTGAGGTTAGGCCTTGGACGAGGTAGACGGTAGGCAGATGGTTGGGATGGGGAAGGAGACGGTGAGGATGAAGGACGAGGAGGTTGGGCAGAAGTGGCGGAGGATGAGGAAGACTTGGAAGAGGCGACGAACGATGGAGAGTCGGAAGGCGCCATGTGACAGATCTTGCCATTCGCGAATTCGAGCCAGTTGTCGAGGTCGGGTCGTTTGATTTTGGCGATAAACTGTTGCCAATCTCTGCTCATCTGAGGATCCAGCTTCGCCTTGATGTGGTAGGTCAGGAACTCCGAGAGAGAATTCCCGATGTGGGCAGTGAGTGCTTTGTGTCCTCTGACAATCTGGTGAATGGAGTCTTGGAAGATTCCGTGATGGTGGGAAGGTCGAGAATCCGTGTGAGGAGACGTGGTACCACAACCTCAACTCTGCCGAAGTATTGACGGAGCTGGGCAATGACTTCTTCAACAGAAGCAGTGGGATCGTCTTGAAGAATTCTCTGTCCTTCCGGGTGTAAGATGGCAGTGGAGAGAACAGAATGTTTGTCAGCCTCACTGAATGTTTCAGCACGGGTCCTGAGGGCAGAGTTGAAGAGAGATTCAAAGTTGGCCCAACCCAATGGATCACCGGTAAACTTCGGAAGATCGACATTGAGAGGGGCCATACGGCTGGTCGATGGGCGATCCGAAGAGCGATCCCAAGTAGTAGAGGCAGCAGCAGGCGGAGCGGCGGTGGCGATCAAGGCACGAGCTCGGGCGATGTCGTCGTTGATAGTGGTAGAAAGCTCCGAGAGTTCAGCAGAGTGGAGAAGAGGGGAGATCTTAGAACCGAAGGTGGCATAGAGGTCTTTGATGGCTTTGAGTTCGTCCCTGTATTCTTGTTCGACATGGTCATGTAGACGGAGAAGGCCTTGTAGACGGTGGGTGATGGTCTTGCCAAAGTTATATGCGCTGACTTGAGAGATGAAGGCTCGGACGTCAAGGAACAGAGAAGTGTTGATGTCATTGTGGCGTTCCCTTTCGATGTATTCAGCTTCCAGGGCGTCTGGGTCGTCGGCTAGGGCGTCATCAATGTTGTCCTGGAGACGGTCATGTTTCTCGATCTCAAGTTTGACATCCTGAGTAGGGCTTCACCGGCTTCAATTCTGGCAGCTTTAAGGATTCGTTCATAGAGGGTGGCCAGTCTCTTCGTCAGGCGAGTGACAGTTCCGCGTCGGTGGGCACGCTGTCTCCGGAGCAGTTCCACAGATGGTAGAGAGATGGAGTCGTCATCCATAACTTGGGGAGTGGGCTAGGGCGAATGAGTGAAGATGGGAGTTGCGGGTCAACCGCGGCAGACGTGGGAGTGAAGTGAAGTTGAAGTGGAGTGGAGATGACTCAGCAGAGCAGCCGCAGGCTCGTCGAGCGGCTCGTAGGACCAAATGTAGGGGAGCCCCGCAGTAGTTGTAAATTACCGCAGGGGTGATCCACCCGCAGATGATCTACCTCGGCCTGGTAAGGGTCGAAGGACCAGAAGAAGAGTAGAGTCCGTGAAGCTGTCTACTTGCCGTGATGCGAGCTTGAATCGCACGCAGCCGCTGGCTTCCGCTTGCAGCCTTGTTTGATAGCTAGAAAAGCGCGTACTCTCTAACGTTGTTAAGCGCTAGAGTCGGCAGTGGTGGACTGTTTAAGCTTCTTAACTATAATGATTAAAAAAGGAAAACTAAATATTATTATATATAATATATTTAATACAAATAACATGAATTAGTACTGAAGCAAATAAGTAAGCATATATAAATAAATTAATAAAAAATTAAACATCCAGTAATGTAAAAAACACAGAATGAATAGATGAATAAGTAAATAATAAAGGTAAATAAAGAAATATAAATAAGTAGAAGACATATAATTAACCAAATAAATAATATATAAATAAGTAAATAGCTAAATAAATTAGAATAATAAGTAAACAAATATATAAGTAAATAAGTTAGTAAGTAAATAAATTATTGGACAAGCAAGCACACAAACAAATAAATAAATAGATAAATAAGTAAATAAATAAAACATTTATTAAATTGAAATTATTAGAGCCTTCCTTAACAAAACTATGGCAAAAATAAAGGAATAAATATGATATCCTGATTTTATGATGGTCTATAATATGTATTTTTACTTATAATATTCATTTATGTTTATTTATGCTTTTATTTATTTATATATTTATTTTTCTATGTTGCTTATTTATGCTAATGCGTACTTATTATGTATTTTTTTAAACATTTACTTTGTATTTATTAATTAATTCTTTATTTATTTTATTTATTTACTTATTTAATTATTTGTTGTTTATTTATTTACTTGTGTGTTTATTTAATTGTATTTATTTATATATATATCATTATTTATTTATTTATTATTTATTTATTATTAATCTATATATTTATTTATATATATATATATATTTATACCATGGTTGCTGCGGTAACACCCATGGATTAAAAGTGATATTTTCCCGGTGATTTTTCCTGGGGCTATGATATTTTCCCGGTGCGGGTGTCAAGCGAATTCTTCAGTGTTTCTGGCCCAAAATTAAAATTCAATTAAAATTCAATTGAAGCACGCCAGAAAGTTACTTTAGCAAGTTTACTTTAGCAAGTTTACTTTAGCATTGTAGCTGCCAGCTGTTATCTCCAGATCTAACTCTACCTGGGCTGCTCAGCAGTAAGCAGTAAAGCAGCTAGCTGTGGTAAATTCCTGTGGTATGAGAGCGGCAGGAGAGTTATATGTAGTAGGGCTGGTCCCATATAGGTGGATATGAGAGAGTAGTAGTAGCAGCAACTATTGTATAAAACAGTTATGCCATGGCAACATCGGGGTTATGGAATATCACCACCCTTATCCCTCGGGCTTCGCCTCGGGATCGGGATGGTTATATTCCATAACCCCTCCTTGGCCATGGCATAACTATTACATATTTATATTTATTTGTTTAATCTTTATATAAATATTTATTTATTTATATATTTATATATTTATTTATTTAGTTAGTTAGTTATTGATTAATTATTATTTATTTATTTATATATTTATATTTATTTGTTTATTTATTTAATTCTTTTTTATATTTATTTATTTATTTATATACATAATTTGTTATTAACTTCATTTATTTTACATTATGGTGATTCTGACAGTTTTTAATACAATCTGTCATGTATATAGCAACAATATTAAATTGGCCAACCTAAGCTTTGTAAACTGTATTTTCTGTTGATTGTTAACCTCCATAATGTTAGCCTGTGCAATTATTACCTGTGATCTTATTGAAATGATATTTATTTGCAGAGCTAAGTATTAGCCAGCATCTTTCAACATGAGAAAAATCTTAATTGAAAAGTTTAAACCAAATTAAAATTCCAGTACCCTTGTAAATTTAAGATACTGATATGTACTTGGGTTACTTATATTGTTTCAGTTACATCTATGAATGCAAAACTAATATTTTTTGGTTTTATTTGCCCTTCTTGTAAACTTTTGTAAGAGCAATAAAAACAGCAGACAACATTCATTATTGTAGTAAATAAGCAAAATATGACCCCAACTAAAGTATATCCAGAATGGTAACAACATGCACTATTTAAGTGTAATAAATCATTTTTAATAAAAAAAAAAAGCAACATACTATATGCACATAATATATATCCCTCTGAGATATACAAGCTATTATAGCTACCCTAAACAACAAATTATACTGCCAAGTAAGTTTAGCCAAAGCAAGCTAATTGATTGAAATGGTTCAGTCTTTCTATATATAAACCAACTGTGATGAAAGAATAAAATAGTTATGTTGTATAACTCATGTTTAAAAAGAAAATACAATTATCAGTCACAATTAATAGTGCACTAACAGAACAATAATGACTGTCACCAAGCTGTAATGACAAATAATGATAGTGTCTCTGACTACTGTGTAGGTCAGCCCACCACATCACCACAGCCTTAAGACATTCATTCTCTCTTCATATTATGTAGAGTATGGCATGATATTATTATGGTGACAAGCATACACTGTTTAGAATAACCTCAATAACCAGCTTAATTAGTACTTATAGGAAGTAGGAGAGACACATGAAATGGAGGGGGGGAGGGGGTGGGCGGGGAGGGGGTGGAGGCATGCTATGTTTAAAAAGGATACAGCACTCTTAACACAACTACCTTGACAGTACGAAGTATCTTTCACTTCATGTGTCTAGGGCATACAGCAGGTATTTTAAGATTTCATAGAAATAGTTTGCACAGTTTGAACAATTTTTGATTTTTACCTAAGAAAGCGTAATTGAATAGTTATTCCATAATGTGCTGTATTTGCATTCATGCGTAAAATATCATTTGGAATTGGAAGTCAATCCTGTATAGGTTTATCAACCAAGCTAATCTATACTGTTGCCTAGGTGAAGGTTCCCGTTTGTATATTGGAGTGAAATAGTTGATGAAGACAAGTCTTTTTTTAAATTAAAATTTATTTGCTCTAGACCAATCTTACATAGGAAAAACTGGATTATGTAAAAAGAAAAAAAAACAATTTTAGATTTTGATAATATTCAAGTTTAATAAGGTGTAATTAGTTTTAATTGCAAAATGAAAACTAGTGATACTCTTTTTAATTTGGATGTGACATTGTTGAAAGTTACTGGGTTATTAGTGCCAAGGATATGTCAAGGATAAGGTAAGAAACTCCTTGTAGCTGTGTTGGGAATACTAACTCTCACAAATAATTGTTATAAAAAGCTAGGATAAGCATGTTTACTACATATCAAATTTGGAATCAAAGTGTCTTGAAAACTTAGTTGGCTTACCTCAACTTAAGAATATGTGTCACACATGTTTCTGCAGGAGTTCGACTTTGATGTTGTTTACAGACCTGGGTGACTCAATGGAAATGCTTATGGCTTGGTTGGTCACCCAGTACTCATCCAATGGGAGTGTCCTAAACAGCGGCATTCGCCATCCAGAGGAGGGGGGGAGATGTTGTGAGCCTAACATAGTTTGGCATGTGGTACTGTATCGTCATCACTTCAGGATCGTTGACATTAGTCGTGTGGTACTGATCATCTTTCGATATATTATATATAAAAACTCAGTTCATTTTAGGTTTTGTTCAGTTGCTCTATTATTATTAGGGGGAACAAAATTTAGAAATTTAGGGGAGGGGAAAGAGTGAACCTAGGGGGGGGAAATCCCAGGACTCCCATAGTCTGTATGAAACCCTGTAAAGGGGTCTGGCTACGCGAGACTAGGGCAGAGGGGGTGTCCCTTCCCTATTATTTATCAATCCCCCCCACTTAGAATTTTTACCTACCGAAAACTTTCAAGGTAAGTAACTGAAGCACATCCATAACTTGAACATGAACAAAGTCAAACCTGCTTCTCTTGGTTGTCCTTTTATATACATGTTCATATATCGTCCCAGGTAAGAATTTTTGGAATTAAACAAGCTGGCAGTAAATGTCCAGCACTGTCGAGTTTTAAATTACCACCCCACCCCCCCCCCCACCAAGCACTTTAGTAGATTGTCTGAGTTTTTCCCTATAATGTACTGGTAATTTTTTTAAATGAACACAGCGGTATACATGATGAAAGTGGTAAAGGTGTAAGGCTGTAAGAAAAAAATAGTGATACAAAAAAAAAGTGTGTGAATTGAATATTTTTACTCTAAGTCTTGGTACAGAATTACATCTTACAAGGTTTAGTGCATGATAAACTTAAATGTCAACTGCCCCTCCCCCCCTTATTCACATCGTCCAAATTAGCTACCCCTTGGGTGCAAGCCAAAAGAGCCTGATGATAATAGCGTGATTGTGTCCACAGTCAGAATATGTCATGGAATCCTCAGAAGTAGCTCAATTAAGACATCAACTGTATTCAGATATTTATATAGAAGCCAATGACTTCCATCCTACTTAGTATTAATCTCTGCAGAGATGAATACTAAGTGACAGTGACAGTGGCAGCAGTTCAATAGGTGGGATGGAAGTCATTGGCTTCTATATCAATATCTGAATACAGTTGATGTCTTAATTTACTTGTAGCCTTTCATTGTCTAAGTAAAATTTGAAAGTAGATGCAGCCAATAGCTCTACATGAGTTCTCAAGATGTCTGTTTGAAGCATTTTTTTGAAGTGAGAATTCATATCAGGTGATTTAATTGAAGTTAAATGGGGAACAAAAACCATTGTGGCTGAATAGGCTATTGAGCTTCTGAAGAATGGCAAATAATAAATGAGGACAGATTGTTAGCTACCTGTGCAGCTGTTTTCCTTAGGGTTAGAGCTGTAGAAGGTAATGATGAAGCTTCAGTGAAGCCATAATCAAGCAGTACTAAGTCCAGTAGGAATTGAAGTCTGCCTATTACAGGTATTAGTAGGAATGGGTAATGAATCTGTAATGATAGAAAAAGTGCTAGGAGTGTGAGAGCAGAAATCAAGGGAAGCAGTTTATTGAAATATTAGAAGTGACTGGCATACTATTCTATGTTGAAACCACTCATTTACCTGCATAAAGTTGGATTTGTTTATTATATAGCCTTATTTTATACATTTGAAATACTTTATTCACATGTAAATATATATGATGGGAAAAGAGAAAATAGCTTTTTTTCGTGAAAATTGGTTTAAAACTTGGTTGCTTGGGAACCAAAGCTACATAATCATGTTCATTGGGTCCACAAGTTTTCCATCAATACATAGTTGTTGGGGAGTTTATGATGATAACCAAGATAAATAAATAAAATAATTCAACTCTTTAAGAGCTTCTTCGTACTGGAAATTTACAGTATTTTATTTTTATGGAATAGTTCAGTAGTTTAAGTTGTATTTAACTAGTAATACAATGCTACCATTTACTCTAATGAATTGGAGAAACATTTCTATGAACAAATTGGGATGGGAAAGGGAGGCGGGGGTGGGGAGGGGGGTGGGGAGGGGGAAAGAGAGAAGGAGGCAGCCCAGGACAAGTACTGTACGCTGCTCTCACTGTTGCTATTAGATACAAGTTATTGGATGTGCTTCATTACTACCTTTGATAATGTTTTCGGTAGGTAACAAATTATAAGAGGGTGGGGATTTATAGACCCCTTTACAGGGTTTCATACAGACTATGGGAGCCCTGGGATTTCCCCCCCTAGGTTAAGTCAAGAGACCACAATTCCATAAAGTGAATGTAGCAATTTACATGTGTATACCTTATGGTAACTTCTGTGGTATCAAACATCTGCCATTCTGATACCAGTAACTCTTGGACAAGCTCTCAGCTACGATTAAAAAAACAACAAGTGTTATTATTTGTAATTTAGCCAACAAATATGGAATTACTACTTACCTCAGTTTCCTGAGTATTGATAACTTCTGTAAAGTTACTTTGACTATGTGAATTACTTCACATTCTTGATAACAAGCTCTCAGCTACAAAAACAAAAGACAGTCAATGTTAGCACACAAATACAAAATTACTTTCTTACCTCATTTTCTTGAGCAGTAGTAACTTCCGTAGTATCAAATTTAAGCCATTCTGACTATTAGAATTTACCAGTCACCTTTGACGACAAGCTCTTAGCTACAGAAAAGAAAGGCCAGAGTTATTTTGGCATATATAGCTAACAAATATGGAATTACGTACTTACCTCGGCCTCACTGGAGATGTAGTAGCTTTGTTAGCCTTAATATTACGGTATTGTGACTACCAATGGCTCTTGACAACAAACAAGCGGCATTCCGTATCCCCCCTAAAATGGCGAAGTTAAGAAATTACGTCTGGAAAAGGGTCTTCAATGCTATAGTAACCGGTCTCAACAACTTTTTGTGCGGTTTTCGCCGGAATTTTCTCATACTTCGGAGCTTAAGTTTAAAGTAAGGCTTGTTTAATGCTGTAGTTTCAGAATAAACTGGGGTCAAACCTAAAAAGCAGAGTTTTTAGGAGAAAAAAGTTTCCCGCGCGAGCGTTTAAAGGGCATACGTTCCATCCATACATACACACATAACATAATACAGGCCCGTAGGCAGGGGGGGCTCACGGGGGCTCACGTGAGCCCCCCTTTTGAAATATGATGCATGCTTAGTCAATATTATTAATGCATATTTTTATACATTAGTTGGTTATTTCATACAATCTGAATGCATTAATTCTATAAGCATCATCCTTTCAGTATAGTAAGTCAATTGACACATATATGTTTGATAAGTGTTAATTGTCACACTTACCACAATACCACCTGGGCAGCTTACACTGAAAACTAAAAGCAGCTGGAACTGCTGTCAGCTTAAACTTCTTGTCAGTTTAAACTTCTTATAAGGTCAAGATGAAGAGAAAGAGGGACTCAAAGGACATTCGATTTTTTTTCCAGAAGCCAGCCACCAATATAGGTAAAATATATTATAGGAAAATATAACTGGCAATAATGTGGTGTGCTTTTGATTCTAGAAACCAAACCTGCTGATATACAAACTGTTCTACCCGAGAATGAGGAATTAACATGTAATCCAATAGTGACCACTAACAGTGCAGAGGAACATTGTCTCTCTGATATGCCCTTACAGACTGAGGGTTCAAATGCAGGTATGTTTTATATTTAACCTAGAGCAGCTGTATCTTCTATCTCTTCTGAACCTTCTACTAGCAATTCAAATTCATCAATGGAAGGTACTATAATATCTAACCTGTGTTATGATTTTGGGAACATTTTCTTGTCATCTTTTTCTACAAAAGATTCTCTTCAAGTTGTAAAAAATCTTTCTAGTGATGAAAATTCTCCTACCTTTATAATCATGTTTTACCCCCCTCAACATTGCCAACTACATTGCTTCATGGTAAAAATCGTCGCTTTAATAAGAGTTTGATAGAGCGATATCCCTGGGTACTGTACAGCCCAAAATTAGATGCAATAATGTGTGGCCCTTGTTTCATTCTGCTTACAACTGATAAAAGAGAAGATAAAGGCTTTCTTGTGAATAAACCTTTCAATAACTGGGAAAAGCTCAATAGCACTTTATCTAACCATTCACAACTGAAATACCATTTGGATTCTGTACTAGCAGCTGACACATTGAGAAGTACAGTACTAAATCCCAAGCAAACAATTGATGTGGCTACAAATTCAATAGTTCAAAGCCAGATGACTGAGAATACACATATTCTTCAACAAAAAGTTCGTGGTGTCATTTACTTAGCTAAGCAGGGTATACCTTTCCGTGGTGATGTTGAAAAGATTAGCTCACCAAAAAATCCAGGAAATTTTTTAGCATTGCTAAAAAGCTATGCTTAGACAGATGAGATATTGTACAATCATCTATATAGCCCCAAGTTAAGGAATGCTACTTATCTCTCTCCTACGACTCAAAATGATATTATTAACATCATTGGCTATGATATGCTTCGTGCTGGTATTATTGAAAAAGTAAAGGTAGCTTAATTTTTTTCAGTTTTAGCTGATGAAGTTTCCAGCCATAATATTGAACATTTGGCTATATGTTTGCGTTATGTTGATGCCAATAATGATATTTGTGAAGATTTTGTTACTTTCATAAAGTTAGAAAGGGTACGTGCCATTGACATATATGAAGCTATTACTGGTTGTTTGGAAGAACTTGGACTGTCTTTAAACAACCTGAGAGGTCAGGGATATGATGGGGCTTCAACGATGAGTGGGGAGAAGTCAGGTGTACAGAAAAGGATACGAGAGAAGCAGCTTAAAGCAATTTATACTCATTGTGCTGGGCATTACTTTAATTTAGCTATTTTGAGTTCTTGTACTTTGCCTCCTATCAGAAACTGCATTGATCAGGTTAAAAGTATTACACTCTGGATAAAAAATTCTCCTAAACGGGATGCTCTTTTGAAAGCGGTTGTTAATATTACTGGTAATAAGCACAATAGTGGTACTTCTCGCACACCATTGTTGAATGTATGCATTACCTGCTGGGTAGAAAATATTGAAGGTTGGGAGAGGTTTACACTCTGTCATCCATTTTTGGTAAAGATGTGTGAAGTTATTCTCTATGGGGATACTCAGTTACAGTTGTACAATGATGGATGGTCAGCAGAAGATAAAAAGAATGCTTTGGCATATCTAAAGATTTTGGAATTTTTTCAGTTCATATTTTCTCTGGTTACCCTGCAACGTACACTATTAGTGTACATGAAAGAGGCTGTGGTTAAACTTCAAGGGAAAAAACAGGATATTGTGACAGGTATAGCACTAGTACAAGATTGTATTAAGGAACTGAAATATTTGAGGAGTGACATACAAAATTATTCTGAACGCATCTTTCAGCATAGTTGCCGATTAGCTGCAAGGTCTGATGTGTCTGTTACAGTACCACGTATTTGCCAAAGACAGCAACATCGCATGAATCAGCAGAGTGATTCTCCAGAAGAGTATTACAAGACCACTATAACTATTCCTTTTTTAGATCAGCTGATCAGCGATCTTAGCTGTCGATTTGACAGGCATGCAAAGCAAGCTGCTTACTTGCAAGGTTTATTACCTACATTTATAACTAAGTCATCTTCTCCTTCTGATATAAAAGATGCCATTGAATTTTATTCAGAAGATTTGCCTAATGCAGGTATTGTGGATGAGGAGCTTTATCGATGGAAACACAAGTGGCTCTTGATCCCTCCCAAAATAGACCCCATACACTACATGAGGTTCTCCAGCAATGCAGTGAGCATGGTTTTCTAAATTTGTTTACACTCCTGAAATTATTTGCCACTATTCCGCTGAGTTCATGCTCTTGTGAGCGATCTGCATCAGCTTTAAAGAGGCTGAACTCATACTTGAGATGCACCCAGACAGAAGAACGATTGAGTTCTCTTGCTCTAATACATATGAACTATGAAACTAGCATTGATGTTAATGAAGTATGTAAATCTTTTTTAGAGAAAAACCCAAGACGAATGCAATCAGTCAGTTTGCTGTAAAGCTAACAATTATTATAACTATTTTTTTTGTTGTTTGATAATATTTTACAATTAAAAATATACTTTGGTTTTATTGATTTGGTTTAATATAAATTAGATAGCTAAATAACAAAATGAGTCGGGTAGCTAAAGCTAAAATTGAAATGAACAAACAATAGGAAATAGCGTTGGAAATTAATTTATGCATTTGTTTCCATCAAAAGGGCACATTCTCTTCCATGTAGTCTAATTCGCAGCCATGCCCGTGAGCCCCCACTTTGAAATTTCTGGCTACGGGCCTGTAATATACCCGATTTTGCGTTATCCACCATAATATCTCGCTCGATTCGCTCGCTCGATTATAAATATCCCCATTTTCAATTGTGTTACCCACCCCTGAAGAGTGTCTCACTGGCTTTGCTCGTCATTAGAGGTTATGCGTTTACGTCATCGCGTGGTAGCAACCGTTGCTAACCGCCATTTTGAGAGGCAAAAGGAGGTTCCGCGAACAGCTGATTAGCTTATGGAAGCCATATCGGAGTATTTCACCGGCCTTTCCAAAGAGAGTAAAGCTCGTTATGCAGCCGAAGTCACTGCAATGGTATTAACTTCTGACCCTTATGTCATGCCAAGTGAATCTTGGGTAGCCTAGCCGAATGAAGTCCCTGGTGTATCATGGAGTGATATGTTCCTGTATCTTATACAAACTCCTAGTGCTTATACTAAAGAGGAACATTTTGAATAAAGGATTGAGAATTGCAAATGATATTGTTGTTCAGGCTTGGAAAGCCATGGTAGTAGGGGATAGCTTCATGAAGGCAGGTTGGGTTCATGACATGCGTGCTCATGTATTCAGTCATCAAAATGAAGAGAGAATTCTTGTGATGGGAATAATTAGGTAAAGCACTCTCAAAGAATGACAGCAACTCCCCTTATACCATGGGTAGGAGGATGCACACTCTCATGAGAAATTCTTTCAGCACACTGCACTTGCATGGCTGGATAAGTAAAACATCTTTCTTAATTTTTCTACATAGATTTAATGTGCTATTAGCCTAGGCGAAGCTTGCAGCCATATTGAAGCTATATTGACAAGCTTGATCAGAGCTGCACAGATTCAATCTCAGTCTGTAGTATGCAGTTGGCTTCCTATGTCTAGGGATGTAAGTTATCTCAAATATTGTTAGTGGACAGAAACAATTCAAATTAATGAAATGCTGTAGGTATCACATGCCGATGTGCATGACATAGATTTTACTTCACCATCTTCTCGAAAAGAAAAAAATGATTGCCCTGCACGGAAACATCGACGAGTTAAACCTCCTTCAGGGACAGAGATTTCAAATTTTTATGAAGTTCTTAATTCTTGTGAGAAAAAGCCTGCTATACTGAAAATAACACCACCTTATTCTAATCAGTTTATACCATCATCTAGTACTGAGACACTACCTACTCCTATCTCCGAACTATATGATCCTGACACACTGCAACTTAGCTATGTTGATTTGCTCACTAAGTGTGAGGAAATAGGAAAGAATATTAAGGTAATTTAATACTACAATATTACTTATGTTAGTTATAGTTCTTTATTTCATCTTAGATTACTGCTGCACAAAGTCTTATGTTGGAAAAATGTACTCGTGACCAATCAAGATGTAAACTGTGGCACATACACAGAGAAGGTCGCATTACTGCTTCAAATGTCAAAGCAGTGATTGCAGCCAATCCATCAATGCCTGCTCAAAGCCTGATAAAGCGAATATGTTATCCGCAAGCCTCTAAATTTTCTACTGAAAGTACAAGGTAACTGACTATTTTGCAGATTGAGATAAAAGTTTATCTATGATGCATTTTGCAGGTGGGGATGAAAACATGAAAAAACTGCTTTGGAAAATTATTATAAACAACAGAGTAGTATTCATATTAATTGTATTGTAGAGAAAGCTGGTTTGTTTGTAAGCACAGAAAAACCTTTTATTGGTGCTTCTCCTGACAGCATTGTGACTTGTGATTGCTGCGGTAAGGGTATTGTTGAATTAAAATGCCCATTTTGTTTCAAGGCTGGACTTCCAGAAGATGACTCTCAAAGTTTTTGCATGCTGAAGAATGATGGTATATATTAAGGAAAGATTATGTTTTGTTCTTTAATTATAGCTGGAATGTGGGAACTTAGATAGGACCATGCATACTACTACCAAGTGCAAACATAATTGAATGTAGTGAACTGTGAATATGGAGATTTCGTTGTTTGGACCGAAAAAGAGACTATTATCGAAAGAATTCAAATCGATCGCAATTTTCATGCAAGTAACCTGATCGAAATAGAACATTTTTTTCTCTACAGTGTACTTCCAGAAGTCGATGGTAAATGTATCACTAGGAAGAATGTTGCTGGAGAAGATGGTATTGTAACTACAGACTTCAAGGAAACTATATTACCAACAACATCACAGGATGAGGATGACAACAAAAATTGGTGTTTTTGTGGACAGCCAAGTGTGAGTCTGATCGATGTGCAATAGAATGGTTTCACTTTGACTGTATGAGAATTCCTGCCCCATCTAAAGGAAAGTGGTACTGCCCTTCATGTAGAAGGCCTAGTAAAAAAAAGAAGTAATCTAACCCTTAATAATCCTTCACTGAAAGTTCCACAACTATAGATTTTTTTCATAGATTACGTAATGCAGGTTAAGGGGCGGCGTAGTGGCACGCGCGCACCGCTCACTGTCGTGTGGACTGGTGTACGGGCATCGTTCACTCACTTCTATAATGGAAGCCAAACGACTGTCTTCCTACGCGGAAGGATTGGGAGGACTTCAAAATTTTTATATACCCTCCCTTATGCTAATGATTTCCAGCCCAAAACTTCTTGCTCAAATTTCCCTTCACCTTTGCCTGAAGGGAAATTTGAGCAAGAAGTTTTGGGCTGGAAATCATTAGCAGGCCCTTCAAGTGAATAATTTCCTGAAAGTTCCAGTCTATCAGAATCACAAGCAAACAGTACTACAAAGAAGTACTGTTATTGTCAAGATTCTAAAAATGATGGAGATGAGATGATTGCTTGTGATTATTTGAACTGTCCGATTGAATGGTTTCACACTTGGTGTTTACAGATTACCACTATTCCTCGTGGAAAGTGGTATTGTCCCTCTTGTAGGAAGCTACCTGAGTTAAAAAGGCAAAAGAAAAAGTCAACCAAGAAAACGAGTATATAGCAACTTTTTTCATTATTCTCTGACTGCATATGAATCTTTATTGACTGCATGTACAATGTTTCTTAACATAATTTTCTGCATGCCATGTTATTATTATAAAGTACAAAAAAATCCTATAGTTTTCAGAGAGCCATTATATCTGTATAAAGTTCTTCCATAATTCTTATTTATTTCATAATGAAGTACAACATTCAACAAATAAATCTAATCAAAAGGCACTACAGAGTCACATAAGTTATTTAGTGCACAACAAACACGTATGATACGATCAACAAGCAGTATACTTACGTGATCTCTTTTAATGATAAAATCTATTGGCAAAGTTCCTTTTAAAATAGTATATCTTTGACGAACAGCTCCTATAACTCTCTCAACATGGATTCTAACATTTGCAATAGCCCGGGTATCTTCCACTTCTAAAGCTGATAGTTGATTTTTTCCTTTCGTAAAAGATGGTAAGTGCAACCTGGCTTGCATCATTCCGACTGACTCTGAAATATCAAATCCTCGATCTGCCAGCACCACATCTCCAGGCAGAAGGTGGGTTAGTATACCACAGTGATTGGTCAAATGTTTATCACTAATTCTTCCTCAGACACAAATGACACGACACCATGTGGTGCAATTCCAAGCAAAATTTTCACTGTGTTATGGTGTTTGTATGAGGACCACGTACAGGCTCTCCCTAAAAGGTTCGATGGACGGTCAATAAATATTTCAAAACAGTCTATGATCACTACCACTTTCTTTCTAAATGAAGCACGATAACAGGCAGGAGTAGATTTCCAAAGAACTTCCCGTTCAGGCCACTTAATCAAAGACATTAATTTAGTATCCAAGATGGTAAGCCATTTCAATAAAATTCGTGATACTGTAGCCAAGGATACATCAAATCTGTATGCAAACTCTTGTAGCTAATGGGCTATCAAGCCGAAGTTTTGCTATGACAATCATGAATTCTTGAAAATTCGTCAGCTTTGTAGGATTTTTATTTAAAAACTGTACAGGTGGTGCCACAAAATCAAAGAGAGCTTTAAGAACTTGAAAGGACGGAAGACCAGTGTAGAATTTCACATAGCTGTCACTTTGTAGTAATTCTTCACTGAATGCTGCTGCACAAGATATCTTCATTTTAAGATTATTAATTGTTCCATAGGAAGTGTTTAGTTCTCTCTGTATCATCCCAATCTAAAAAAAAAGAAGTACAAATTAAAGTAATGCTAGAATATCTCTCTCAAGGAAAACTTACTAGATCAGAGGACATGTCAGTTTGAACACCAACACTACTAGATGATGTGCAGATTGTTTGAGTACTACTGTCACAAGGGACTTCAACACTATTATCAAGTTATTCAATTCAGTGGAAGAAGCACTGACGTGATCATGCCACTCTTCTCCAGCATTCTCTTCACCTTTCTCTTCACCTGAATTTACTGTAGCTTTGGATTGTACCACATTACGTCCTTCCTCTCTAACCTTTCTTCTGTTCCACCTTTCTCCAACTTGCACCTGATTCCCACGAACTTTGGAATGGCCAAGATTCAACGATGGTAACCAGTCAGGATTAGTTTCATCTTCTAAAGTAGCTGGCTTGCCACTGATAAAATGTCTAGAACAAATTCTATCATTTGCCAGAATCTTTTCCGTCAAATCACCTCTTGATATAGCAGCTATATATCTTGCCCTGCGCTTCTTGCTAAGTTCCAAGATTCTAGACCCTTTGCTAGTTGTAATCTTTGGCATCCTATAGAAGCTAACGTCTTCATCCCTCCCAAACCTATTGGAGCAGCCTACTACTACACAGAGCACCATTGTCGGAAACAGCAAGGTTGTACATTACTAGCACGCGCAATTATTTGTAACTCACGTGATTGATGATGCGCCATGAAAACACTCTATTGTGGAGTGCTTGGTATCATCAAATTCTACAAAACTGCAAATAGCTATGGGCCCGCTTGAGTGGATATGGTTAACTATGTGCATTGACCACACGACCAGAACCACATCCAGAACCTCATCTTCCCCCAGAGAGCAGTACAACATATGTTGCCACCACACCGTTACACAGCCTAGCGGTAGGTAAAGGGTCTGGCTCGAGACTAAGGAGTCTGTCTCCGCGAGATTAACCCAAACATTGAGAAAGCGGTCGCCAGACCCTTCCCGTATTGAGCGGAGGAGGCTGTTTCGTGTTATAGAGGGTGTAGCCACGAGTGGCATAACGTTGGCTATAAGGGGCACTACAGGAGTAGGGTTTTCTCATTCTGGCCACTCTGGAAGTTGGGGGAGCAGGAAAAGTAGGAGAGCAGAAAAAGTAGGAGAGCAGGATTATTGAAAAAAGGAAGAAAAAAAGCGATTTACAGAATATTGGCAATGGCAACAAAAGTTATTCTGTTCTAAAATCGAACCCTACTGGAGGAGAAGAACACCATCGAAGTTGTGGTGAAGGGTTTTTTAAGATGTTAGTGATTGGGGAAACTGGATCTGGTAAAACTTATTTTATTAAACTTCTTCTCAATTATGCCAAAAATCATAATGGAAGACCCTTTGACCTCAGTGAGGTGTCCAAGATGTTGCAAGACACATTGAAACTCGAAGTGGAAAGCAATGGGAAAGTGACACAACAAAATGTACCACAGGGGTTTAGTTCACGATATAGTTTATGATAATTTTCTCCAATCTAGTTATAGTAGCTATTGTAAGCAGAAGTTTTTCAACAAGTTACAGCTAGCTAGCTATTACTTTTTTTACTAAGAGTTTTTCTTGTCTAGTTATAGCTAGTTATAATTATTTTAGTTATTTTTATTCAAATTATTATTAGCTACAATTTTTATCAAAATCTTGTAGCATTTTACCAAAATTATGCATTAGTTACAGAATTTATGACAATAATAAGTTCAAGTTCATTTAGAAGTTTTGAACTAATGTACTTCACAATTTTTGAATTTTTTTCCAAACTGTCTTTTTATACAACTTAACAGTATTTCATTTTATAAATTTAGTTATAATATGTAGCTAGCTTGGCTTGGACATTTTAATTTAGTAAGATAGTAGAACCATGAAAGCCAGACCAATTTTAGTTTTAGGAGTGAGAAAGTGCTTACTATTACTTTAACAAAAATTAAATTGGGGGGAGGGTAGGTTCCCAAACTTTCCAGCTTCTCCCCTAACTTGTCACTTTCTCCCTTCCTAACATTTTATATGTATGGCTTGTAATGGATGCTGTTGAGGTTCACTCATAACTTTGATGTGTATATAGCCAGAGGGAAGTACACTTGCCTGAGCTATCCCATTGCATTCTGCTAGCAATATAAATTGGTTTAATTTTTTTTTGTATACTGATGCCAACTATGTTAAAATATGAAGTTGCAGTTCAAACTAGAGCACTGAAGTGCAAACCCTCAGCGCTAGTTAGCTAGTATGATAAAGAAAATAATAACAAAGTGTAGAAACAAAAAAAAAAGAAAGAGAAGTGGCATGAAGAGAGGCAGGAAAGAGAAAAAGACAATGAAGAGGGACAAAACAAAGAGGAAAAGAAGGAAAAGGTAGGAAAGAAATAAAAACAGTAGGAAGAAAGAGGAAAATAAAGAAAAATAAGGCAAGAAGACAAAAGGAAAAAGAAAAAAAAACAGAATAAAAAAAAAGATGAAAAAAAAAAAAAGCGTCAAAGAGGATTCGAACTAGAGACTATTAGGTTAGGTACTTGCTCACTCCACGACTACGCAACGCAGCACCTCACGCTGATGGCATGTAATTGTTAGCTATTTAAAAGTGATTTGCAACCTGCAAGCTGGCTCACGTGACAAGCATTTTTTAAGGGGCGGTTCCCGCTGTAACGCACGGCTCTGGAAAGACTCGCTTTTTTCTGGAAAATGAAGTCCAAAATCAAAATTCTGTGAAATACTGCTGTTTGATGCCGCTTTCAGAGCCTGGCTGGTTCCTACCTTCCAGAAGTGCCTGTTGACAGACAGAGTGACAGAATGACACTAGGACTACTGTAACCCTCCTGCGTATGCGCGGTGAGGGTTAATAAAAATAACTGCAAAATAGCTATAGATGCTCATAAAGTTTACTTTAGCAGCTGATGGATAGAATAAACAGGACATAATGTTTATTTAGCTAATGTCTTTTTACTTTTTACTCCAGAATGAAGGGGACAGTGTATTTTTTTATATGTAACAATTTAAGTGAGAAACCAAGGTTACAGCCTAGCACGAGTGCTACATACATATAATGACTAACACTATTCAATTGGTGTATCGTTATTTTGTCAATTTTTGTGGATAATATTTAAGATAAATACTATAGCTTCACTTGCACAACAACTATATGATAAAAAAATGGAAGAGAAGGGTGTCAAAGAGAGTGACATTTTAGTTTATAAGACATTTTAAATTTTTTCTGCATTTATTTACATTCAGATATTAAAAATTATCATTTATAAAACACACTGTCAGCTATGCAAACACTATACCACTACTATTTTGAAAACAATCTTCAAATGGTTATGTATCAAATATTGCTTATATAGTCTGTGCTGTTTTTGGAGACTTTCCTATTGGATGAGATGTCACCAGACTGTGTCTGGGTGGCATCTGTAACCTTCACTTTTTGCAAAACAACAAGGATAAGTTTTGGCATGAGGAGGCAGCACATTGTAGCTGAAGCACTCAATAGGATGTTCAGCAGTAGAAGAAACAACTGATAGACTGTTCCAAGTTCTACAGTAGATATATAATAAGTAGGCACGAAAGCCAGCCAGATTAAGCACAGGGTGAACAGTGTGATGTTGACAAACCTGGCTTCATTGTAATTTTCTGGCACTTTTCTTGTGCGGAATGCAAAGTAAGTGCTGCCGATGAGTAGGATCAAGTTATAAAGGACAGTTACTAGTAGAGTCGCATGAGGGCTGTGATCGCACACAAGCTCCAGTGTCTTTCTGCTTGCTTTGACTGTCGTCACCCTTGGGGGCTCAGCTGCAAGCCAAATGGATGCAATGATCATCTGAACCAAAACTAACAAACAAGTGATTACTACTTGACTGATTGGACTGACGAAGCGTGGAAGAGAAGTCATTTCGTGAGTGGCTCTGTTGAATATTCTGTGTATCCTGTTTGTTTTGACCAGTAGTGCACTGAAGACCAGAGCAAAAGATAGACTGGAACCAATTCTCTGAATTGCACAGGTACCAGGTGATGGTTTTATCAGAAAAATGAAGGACAAGATGTAACAGAAAAGAATTCCACACAACAGGAGTGCACTAAGCTCTCTGCTGGAAGCTTTGATCAGTTTTTCATTGAAGAAGACAATATAAGCTAACCCAGTAAAGATGCACACTACAGTACCTGCACTAGCTAGTATAGTTATTACAATCCCTAGTGGACTTGACCATGTGAAATAAGTCAGTTCAATAGGATCACAGGAGCTCCTGTCTGCATTCGGAAGGAACGTTTTATTGCACTCGTAGCACCCCTCCCCTAAACTGACAGTAAATTCTCCGAGGCAGTCCTTGCATCTCCAGCAACAATGAGCCTGGTCTGGTATACTTACGGGTTCCTGATTGGGTCCACAAGGAAGGCTGCAGACTGACTGAGGCGGTAGGTTGCTCACACTCCTCCACTCAATGGCATTCTTGTTGACAGTGAGGAGTCTGAGATGGTCCCATGTGGCTACCAGACGAAAGGATAACTCACTGTCCTCAGAGCCTTGGAGGTTATATATCATGTAGGATCCTTGTACATCTCCAAAAGAATCAAATAACCTGCTGTCGTTTTGTTGAAGGAAATTTATGTCAGAAAGGGACACATTGAGAAGGTACTGCCTCAGCTTCTTCCCATCCACAACACGATGATTAGACCGCATCACAACAACTTGGTCACATAGTCTCTTGCTGGGACAATAGTCAGCCAGCATTCTGTCTAGAGCTACTGCAAATGCATAAACCCCACTGATAACATAAGGATGCTGCAAACTTAGCATCAAGTTGCTAGGCAGTCTTTGTGTCTCCAATGAGCATGGGTTTTTACTGTTAGTGTCGAGGCTGCAACCAAAGAAAGACTCCCAGTAGCCATTGAACCACGGGTTTCTTGTAGTGTTTGGTGTAAGGCTGGTGAAATACTTTACAAAGTCTGCAACAGAGTACGAGACAGGCTGTACAGCAAGCATGCCTCTTGCTTTTGAGTACAAGTTTTCAGCAAGGCTTAATCCCCAGGAATCACTGGCGATCCAAGTGATATTTCTGAGAGGGGAACTAGGGTCTAGCTGAACTCTGCGTTCAACTGCACTAAGCATTCCCCTGGCCTCTTCATCATGTCCGAAAAGTACTGCCACGGCCGCATTTCTAGCCCATTCTCTGCTCATCTCATCCACTGCCCTATCAAAGACATTATCATTTTTCATACTACCTAATGGCAAACTTATCTGAACAGCTGAGCATGAGACACTCCCATTGCCCCCATTAAGTTCGTTGACTAGTGACCTTGAGCCGTCCGTTCCATACGTGTCTGCAGAATGCAGGACAAACACATAGGTCCAGTTAAACTCACGAATCAAGCCGGCTATAGCTCTCACTTGCTGCACATCAGATGATATTGTTCTGAAGAAGTACTTATACCTGGTCTGGTCACTCAGTACTGCAGCTGTGGATCCATAGCTTATCTGAGGTACTTGGTAGAGTTGTAGCACATTGGCCACCAGAAGGGAGCCATCACTGATCGCTGGACCCAGAACCCCAGATGGGAGTAGGCTGGTCTGATTACTAGCAGAATCAACATCCAGCAGTACAAAACTGAGAGTGTTTTCCAGGGCCATGACAGGTATAGTGCAAGTATCCCTAATATCAAAAGTGAGGTTAACTTCAGGAAGAAGGTTTGGGTCTTCGTTGACCCTTTGAATGGCGTATATCATGGCTTCAACTCTTTCCACTGCACTGTTCCTTAATTTTCCACACATTTCGTTTTCATTCACCCTTACAGGAAAAAGTCCAGCCAGCATAACCCATTGCCTGTCACCTCCGACCAGGTCGACCTCCTCCCTGAATGCTGAAACAACAGTCAGGGTTGCTAGAAGATAGTGAACACATAGTAATCCCCGCAACATACTCCCGTAAGCCGTTCTCTAGTCTAATTCGCTCCGTACGATTATTTAGCACGCCACCGCTTCTGCGTGGCGAAGACGTCGGCCCCACACTATATAGAATCACTGTCCCGTGCCAAAAATTTATGTCATAGTATCCGTAATTTCTCTCTCACTTGGTTCCGGGGAGCTGAGTTAGACTACATAAATAATTGCTAAGATCAAATGAAAGAAGTCCAGGGAACCATGACTCTGCCAGTTTAATTAGTAATCCAGATGCAAGTCATTTAATTTCAGTAGCTAATTATTTGATAATTGAAGAACCAAAGGTATTTGGTAATTTAACCAATCAACTGTCTATTGATATAGGCCTGTGCTATCTTCATGTTGAGGTGGAGGAGTCTCTTTCCCTTTTGCAAGTAGGCTAGATTACTATAATTTCCTATGTACAGTATTGTCAAACTGATTTGTCTTCACCAGCTCCAAATTGTCACTATTTCTTGTACCTAGATGTTTGTCATGCTTTCTTCCATATACATGTTCATGCCACACACACAATTAAACTGCCTTTTTCAGTTCTAAGTGTAAAGAATTTATACATTGTTCATTTATACATTGTTCATTTATACATTGTTCATTTATACATTGTTCATTTATACATTGTTCATTTTTATGCTAGTAACTTGCTAACAGTAACGAGAGAAATTCACTTTTATGATCCATCTTTGTCATGAATCGAGCAAATGAACAATAAATCAAGTAAATTTTAATCCTAAAGGGGAGGGGTGAGAGGTTTGCTTAGAATTCACATAATAACAGCAGCATGAGTTTGTGGAGTGCATAATGTAGTTCCATATAGCTATTGTAGCCAATAGAGCAACTCAAATAAAGAAATGAGTGAAGATAGCTGCTATGTGACATCAACCCGATTTATTTAGCTAAGTTGAGTCAACTCATACTCTCAGCTGACACGGCTTGGCTTCTACTGAGAGTCACTTGTTTGATTTTGCTCATATGTGTATGTATTCCCATGACCAACACTTTCGGGGAATCATATAGCTACATGTGTGTGTGGTGTCATTCTGTTGTAGCTAGACTCATTTTCTAGTATATAATATATGATAAGCTAGTGTTGTTTTAGTAACTATATAGGAGTTATGATAAGCTAGCATTGTTTTAGTAGCTATAGGGGTTGTGGTGTAATGCCCTGCCTTCCACCCCATTCTACAGACTATGAACTCGAGTGGTGTTCAGTGGTGGTTCCAGCTCTGTCAACAGTTGGTGCTTGTGGAGACGGGATCCTCTGCCTTCGAAATCTGTTATCTTCTCTTTCTGGGTATTAGTGTGTCTACCTTGGTGCTTCTGTCGAGTCATTGCTTGTTTGCTTATGGCCCTTGGTTAGTGATATTCATTGTTGTTGTTTTAATTTTATTCACTTTTGGAACGATTGTTAACTTATTTTACTATATACTGTCTATATTGTCATTGTGTCAGCGTGTTATCAGTTATGTCTCACAATAAATCCCTTTCATCTAAGTCTAAAGTTCCCTCCAGGCCTTCTCATGTGCGATTTACTAGAGCTCAATCACGTGCTCCTTCAGTTTCTTCCGATTCTCCCGGTGCTGAGTCCTTGATGGTCAGTTATCCACGCCTTAACTGAAGTAAAAGTATCTCGCCTCCACCCGTTTCCAGTGTCGCCCGTAATCTTGACGATGCTCCTGAAGATTCTGGCAGTGAATCCACTTTAGTGGATATGGAGCTGTCCAACCTGACTTTGCGTTGTTCTGGTGGTGCTAAACAGCCACCTTCTGACTCTTTCGGTGAGAATGTCTCAATGAATGATTCTCCCATTGTTAATGAAGACACTACTCAGCCTACTCAAGACGAGCGTTATGCAGACGTCGAAGAAAGAGCTAGACGTTACAACATCAGTGCAGAGATGATCTGTCTTACTGACTATTTGGAGTCCCGTACCAGAGTGCAACTCTCTTCTTTCCATTCTGCTGATGACAGGTTTGAAACCCTGGGTCGTGCAGTTGGAGTCCAGAAAGAAGGTGAGAACATATTCGTGGTGCTTACTAGATTTGAGTACACAATGCATGCTAAGTCTGTTCACATGGATGATTATCTTAGTGTTTTGCCTTTGGTCCTTTCTGGTACTTTCCGTGAGGCATATGTCAATAATGTCAATGGTTGTGTCAAAATGTTTGAATGCTTTTCCCCTGAAATTTTGTACTAATGGTTCTAAGTCCTTAATGCCCTGGTATAACATGTGGCAGTACAAATATGCTGTTATTCTAGGTAATTTGCCTTTCCTTCAAAACTTGTCAGATCAAGCAATCGAAGCTATGTCCCAGGCTTTCGCCACAGTTGGTGTCCTTGCAGGATTACCCCCAGATGTTACTGATACCTTATTGAGTTGTCCTTGTTCCTCTAATGCTGACTTCATTCAACAGTGTAATGCCTCTTGCCCTAGTGGTCATCATCAGTCTAGACCTAGATACTCTCATACTCCTCCATCTGTCAGATCTCCCATGTCCTTCCAACACTATAACAACCGTAGTAATGGTTATCATGGCAATACTTCTTATAACAGTGGTTCTCATAACAAAGGTTTCCATAGTAACAGCCATCAGAATTACAGTCATAGACAACAAAACCATAGACGTTTTCAAGATAATAGACCCTCTCAGTTTGACAATCAGTCTAATTTCTGACAACAGCCCAGAGATTAATCCCACTCTCAACCTCAATCACAGCCACAGTATCAGTCTCAGTCCTTTAGGAGACCTTTACCTGATGTGTCAACAGTTACCTGTTTCAGATGCAACAAATTAGGACACTATGCCAACAATTGCACTAATATGTCACAAGATCAGAGACCCGAAAGATCTGTCAGTGATACACAACCTGGTACTAATCTACCTGGTAGACCCAGTACAGCACGTCCCATTAGAGTTGTTGATACCTTACCTGAAGAATCAAATGTCATCAATGATCACATTTTCAATTGCCACGAGAAAGAATTTGTCACAGAAGGTGTTGTTAATTGCATACATACAGACATTGTTTTAGACACTGGTGCTAGTAGGTCCATTATCTCTCAGAACTTTATCTCTAACGACATGTCACCTGTTGATACTGTTCGTGTATATGGTATGTCTCAAGTAGTAGTACAATTACAAACCTATGATGTTCAGATTGACATGCCCGGTCTTAGTGGAACTTGCTGTTTTGCTATGAACCCAGTCTTACCTCAGAACACTGTCCTGTTAGGTTCAGATTTAGGCAGAGAGAAACTACTTGAGTTGTTGAATGGCCTTAAGCATCAACCCAAACCTGTTCTTGCCGTAACAAGAGCCAGGACAGCAGAGAACGCTTTGGCCAGTAAGTTTGCTGAAGTGAAGCATGTTTCTGAAGGTGCTTGTCCTCTAGCTTTGGAAGACATTCTAGAGTTGAACTTGGAAAGTGCAGCTGTTCCTTAGCAGTCAGTTGTACAAGCAGACACATCCAGCAGCTCAATAGCCTTAGAGTGTAGCCAGCTATCAGTCAGTTTTCCATCTCTTTCTTTTGACGGTTTGTCCAGAGAACAGTTTATTGCCCTCCAACATGAGGATCAGTCTTTAGCCCTGTTGTGGGAATTCGCTAGAAAAGACCAGAAATCATTCTTTGTTGTCAATGGAATTCTAATGTGTTTAACTTCCACTTTGAATCATTTTAGTCATGCCTTAGTAGTACCCACTTCTTTAAAGGGTAGGTTCGGTGAAAAATTTTTTTTTCCTGCAAATGCCTCTAAAGCCTTCTCTTAGAGGTGCATATTCACTGTGCCAAGTATTACTTGTCCAATCTCAAGTATTGCATAGTAATAAGCCTTTATGGCAAAACAAATAGTGGTTTAAGTGGACGGGGTCTAGTGATGACATAATAGGGGGCTCTTGTGAGAGCGTGGTTAGAGCTCTATGCTATGGCTTCTGCAGCTGCTACGGGACTGACCCTGTCAACTATAGCAATAGTACAGCAGAAATATCCCTGAATCTGTCTTATTCCTCATCAAGTTTTGATGGGGATCACTCACATCTTTCAGATATTGGCTCAGACACTGGCTCAGACTCCAGCCATTCTTCTTCAGATACAGCCTCTTCACAAAATAGCCCTGAAGGCAGTGAAGTGGAAGAAATTCATCCATTTCTGTATGAGCCCATTGTAAGAACTAGCAGTGGTGAGGACAGTAGTGATTCTGATAAGATGTTTCACTTAGACTACTGAATTTGAACTGGTAATAGTAGTAGCTAGCAACCACCCAGTCAAATTTATTGCTTTGCTTAAAGGTGTAATTGTAGCCACTGCATCATAATGCCTACTGGAATGGTATGCCGATGCTGTAGAGAGATAACTGAAATGATGAACAAGATATCTTCTCAGGGAGTACAGTGCATTACACTTCATCCAGGGTTTCAAACAGTATGTTTGGATCCATGGTGTTACAAACTGAATACTATAGCTACAAACAGCAGTATGGAGTAAATGCCATTGAAGGAGCACTGAATGAGTAAGCTTACACTTCATGTTTAACCTCATCATTTTGATAATTATTTGTCTTTTGTGTAGAAAATACAGGCATGTAGCTTATCGTCAGTTGACTCGATGGTGCTGGCAATGGCTGGGAAGAACCATTCGCGTAGTTCTTCCTTTTTGTGCAGTGACAAAAATCAGACAAACCTTTCCCTCAACCATTGGCACACACACGGGTTTTAAGTTACCTGATATATAATATTATTTGCTAGACAACAATCAATTGAATTTTTTAACGAATCTGGTTTGTTTCTCTTTGATTGCTTTTTTCTTGTCTGGTCTGTGGTACTGAGTGCATAAAATGTCTGGAACAGAATTTCTACTGGTGTCTGTTGTCTTGTGGTTAGCATCCTTATGCACCCTCAAAAGGTTAAACATAAGATTGTTGACATAATCTATAAAAAAAAAAGTGAGGACAACAAGGGGAGAGGAGGGGGGTGGGGGGGGGTGGCAAAGGGGAGGGGCGGGTGGGGGTGGGAATTGGCTTCTCTCTTTTTAAAGGTCCTAGATAACCTTGGTGCTTAGAAGGACAAAGCAGGAGGAGGTCAGGGCGGATCCAGGGGGGGGGGGGGCCAGGGGGGCCTGGCCCCCCCCCCCTCTCCCTTACACACACACCACACACAACGACATGTGATACACACAAGGCACAAACATGTAATACAGCCAGCACTTAATACTTCTTTCTGTGGTTAGTGTACTTCATTTACACCATGACCACTTACTTGTGCTGGCATTCTACTAACATTGCCTAATGATAGCAAGATTGCCAGTTTGTTATGTGAAAATGTCAAAGAGAGTTCAGTCTAAAGATCCAATTCAGAGCTCGACCTGTGGGCAGCACAAATGGAAAGCTGACTCTGAATTAGCTGTAAGCCTTTGTACTCCAGAGAAAAGCCTAGTACATGCAGATTGTGATTTCTTTCCCAATATTCACACTCTTTTATGTATAATGGGCACATTGCCAGTTACAAGCTGTGAATGTGAACGTTCCATCAGCATGCTCAAATTGATCAAGACTTCACTGAGGAGTAGTATGGGACAAGACCGTCTTAATGGATTGGCAATGCTATATTACCACCGTGACATTGAAATTGCTTCAGAGGAAGTGGTGGATGAATTGTCATCCAAGACGGATGGTATTATGACTATAATATAACTTGCTTCTATAAATTCTTGACTAATTCTTTATTGTTGTCAGTGAGTGTAATTTTTTTCGTGTATGTAACAAATTGAAATATTCAAAAAGAAACCAAACACAATTAATTAGTGGGTGTGATAAAATGGGTGTGGTCAAGTTTCCACTTAACTTTCGGCCCCCCCCCTCTATAATGCTGCATCCGCCCCTGGAGGTCTTGGGAAAATACTTGGTATTGCATTTGGTTTGAGCTTTGTCCGCCTTTGTAAACCCATTTCTTTTGATAGAATGGACATGGACTCAAAGCAGTCAACAGTAAAGTGGTCGCTGCATAGTGTGGAGTGTTCATTGGGACCATCCCACCTGTCTCTGGTTCTCTTTACTTGCAAAGTCCAGGCCCTTCTTAGCTTAATATCAGTAGGAAACTTAAACAGACTGACATTGTCTTTGTGTGTTTTAGAACATCCAAAAGCTACGCATTTCTTTCCCATTGTACACCAGTAATCCACCACAATACCTGCACTACAACTACTGGGAAGCTGGCTGATAAGGTCCCCTATTGCATCATCAAAGGCCACGCCCACTTCAATAATATCATTTTAAATGCCAATTTTAAAGACCTGTAGCTAAGCGCAATGGTAGAAATTGGACAAATAAAACTTGGCACAGTGTTTAGGCATCCCTAAGACTAGATTTTGAAAGAATTTGCAGACTTTTTTTTTCCCACTGTATTTACCCTTTAAGGAAATCAGTTTTGCTTGCAGCTCATGATGGCCTTGGTCATGGTGGTGTGAATGCCACTAGATCACTAATCAACAAGCATTTTACTTGGCCAAATTTAATGGATGATGTTAGAAAGTATGTGCAATCCTGTCAAAAGTGTAATAAAAGTGGTGGTACTAAAGTGCCTCTTTGCGAACCTGAGCTCATAGTAGAGCGTTTTGAGAAGTTGGCCATCGACATTGTCGGACCTTTGCCAAAGTCCAAACGCCACTTTAGGTTTATACTTACTTGTATGGACATGGCTACCAGCTTCCCCTTTGCTGTACCCCTTAGAACGTATACTTCTGAAGACACTGCAGAAGCTCTTTTGTCCATCATATCAGTCATTGGTTCTTCTCTCACTATCCTGTCAGATCAAGGTTCAAACTTTCTGTCAGTCACACTCTCCCATCTGTATAAGAAACTTGGTGTTGTACGCATTAAGACTTCACCCTATAGGCCTCAGTCCAATGGAAAGTTGGAGAGGTTTCACTCAACTCTAAAGTGTATGTTGAGGAAAGTGATAGATGCAAACCAGGAATGGCCAAGTGCTCTAGACCTAGTACTTCATTTTGTCAGAAATATCCCACATAGCAGGCATGGACACACTCCCTATGAGTTGACTTTCATTAAACCTACCCCTTTCATCTTGTCTATACTCTCAAGTCCCTCTGGCTAGGTGAAACTGACAATACCATCAATGTGCCACAGTTTATTGAGGATTTAGATAGACAGTTAACCTCTCAGTTTCATGTTGTGAAGCTAGCTCTGAAAGCAAGGTTTCAAAGGACAGACTGTATAAAGAATCAGACATTATCGGTAGTTTTCATGTGGGAGATGTTGTGCTCAAACGTTCACCTGGGCTCAATAAGTGTTTAGATAGTTCTTGGGAAGGCCCTTTTGTCATAACTGAACTGCTGCCCCTAGTGAACTGTAAGTTAGTGCCCCAAGGCTCCAAAGGAAAGTCCAAAGTAGTTCATTTGAGTCAGGTCAAGAAAGCAGAATCGGTGTCAGTGTACACTGTAGTATTGGTTTCAGAGGATGTACCAGACGCTGGGAGTCCAGTGCAGCCACGACGTGAGGCATTGCAACTTGACGAACAGCAACATCACTCACTAACTCACACTCTTGATAGCTTCCAAAATGTGTTCAGTGATATGCCCGGAAAGACCGCTGGTGTCAAGCACACAATCAATCTGACGTCCACCACGCCTTTGTGGATACCTTCTTATGTTGTTCCATTGGCTTATCAGTCAGCTTTCAGGAAAGAACTAGAGTTTTTGATTGAGTTAGACTTCATAGAACCATCAATCTCAGCATGGTCAAGTCCACCCATCCCAGTCAAGAAAAAAGATGGGGGGATTCACATTGTCGTTGATTTTAAGAAGCTCAACTCTGTCACGATTCCTGAGCCCATTGCAATGCCTACAATAGACTCTATAGTAGCTCAACTTGGTTCTGCATCCTTTCTTTCCAAACTCGACCTCCTGAAAGGTTTCTACCAGGTCCCTATGGATGAATGTTCGAAACATCTGACTATGCTTTCACTTGTTGGCAGGGGAAATTCCAATATAAACGCATGCCCTTTGGTTTAAGGAATGCACCAGCCACCTTCCAGCTGTTAATGCAGAGGGTGTTAGCTGGCCCGGAATCCTTTGCTTTATCTTACATTATAGATGATGTCATCATTTTTTCACTTACATTCCAAGACCACATCACTCATATTTCAGCAGTTTTAGCTCGCCCCGATTCCTTCAGACGCTCAGTCAAGAAGTCAAAATGTAGTTGGTGTTTCGAATCATTCGAATTCCTCGGCTTTGTGGTAGGCAATGGTCGGCTTACTACTCCATAAATAATTGAAATTAGTAGTGCTCAAAAAGCAATTGAAATAGCATGAGGAAAAGCCAAGTGCTATTACAATGCGTTAATCGTACTATTCATCTCGAATAGCATGCTATTACTCATACATAATACATTAGTGACAAGTAGAAATAATAAGCACAACAATAATTAAATTTCTGAGCTTAATTGTGAATAAGTGAATTTTGAATGACAACAATAAACAATGCCCAGTAGAGTGCAAAAAAATACTAGCTAAGTGGATTACAGCACAGTATCTGTTATTTTTGTTGTCTTCTCTGAAGGGTAAAGTGTCTTATGAAGACATATACTTCATATTATCACTATTTTTTAGGTCGGCATCACATGGATATGTTCTAATAAATGTCAACTCCTAAATCACACACAAAAAAGCAAACAATTCACTCCAATTTCAGTGTATTTAATTATTGAGTTGCTTTATACTTGGTAAATTTAAGAGAAAAATTGTACCTACACTTTATAATTTAATCTAGTAGCTATAGACACCACATGTGCAGTTATTACATCAAAATTACTCTTTATGAAGATCAAGCTATTTTTAAACTGTTAGATTTGTAAATAATGTTTTCTTTTGTGTTCTGTTTAAGTCAGTACATTCAAACATTATTTACTATTTATTTTCATAGGTGATGTACTTCGACTTACTTTGGACGCAATGTGTATTAAAATTCTTCACAGAATTTTTTATATTTGTAGATGTAGTAGTATAATTTTATAAAAGGATGAACACAACTTTTGTATTAATATTTTTTGCTTTAATATGTAACTATTCAAGTAAATAGAAAAATGATCCTTTATTTTTAACAATAACTAATTGGAGTATTTTTAAAGCATTGATCTGAGCGTGGTTTATGTGTTGTTAGAGGTGTGGCTAGATGCCAAGAGCTTTTATGAACTGTCCTATCGGAAATTACACTTCCGCAACACACATATTTTTCATTTCTCATGGGGAAATCTTTATCACTTTTGTATCCGCCCCCCCTTCCCCTCCACACAGGACAGTTCCATCTCAACAACACTCAGAACTGCTGTCAGAGTAACAGGTCAGCATAACCATAATCATTATGCTTGTGGGTTATCCTTCCAGCTGACATGCCCATCATGCACTTATTGGTTATAACTTATCTACACACAAAGTCATATACTGTTATACTATCCATTTTTATTCAACTTGGTCCTTACTCTTTGCAAATGAAATATAATTGGGGAAAAACAATGAAAGGAAAAATAATATAAACGAATGTAATGAAATTTACAGGAACTGTAGCAATGATGATCGATAGAAAAATACACTGAAATATAATTTGGGAAAAAAAATGAAAGGAAAAATAATATCAAACGAATGTAATGAAATTGACAAGAACTGTAGGAAGGATGATTGGTAGAAAAATACACACAACATTAATTTTCTTAGTAAACAACAAAACTAATATATTTCTCGCTAGTCCTAAATTAACATAATTAATAAACAGTGCATAACAAAAAGAAGTTAATCCAAGATCACATAAAAAGCCTAATCCATCTTACTGTTCTGTCTAGCTACCAGGTTACCAATCCTTGCTTGACTTGCTAGCTTACCAGATAATGATCAGACTAAACTCTAATGGTGGTAGCAACCAACATTATAATTTGCCCCATTATAGGGATTATTAAAATGTGTATAGTAACTGCTAACTTCAAGATAGTCATGTAGCTCAGTATGTTAAGAATATTGGACACTCGCTCAAAGTAATTTTTATGACAACTATAAAGCATGTTTGTAAATATGAAGTTGGGAATTAGAGTGTTTTGAAGAAACAGCTGATTTAATCTTAAACAGTAGCTAGACCGCGTATTTATTTTTATCCAGTTATCTTCCCAAACTTTATTTTAACCGAAATTGTTTTTAGTATATGCACAGCATTTGTATTCCCAAATGGAGCCTATCACTACATCAACACTTTTAGAATATCAAGTTGAACCAAACAATCTCATTGGAATATTTTGATTTGTCACCAGTATGTAAGTTTTTATAAGTAAAGCTTAAGTCACAACTGCATGTGAACCCAGAAAAAGCACAGTAGCTTTTAGTATCCGTAATTAACTATAAATGCACCATTGTTGTCTGAACCACTGCCATAACACTCCTAGAGTAGTATCACATTATAGTGATTCTGACAGTTTTTAATACAATCTGCCATGTATATTATAGCAACAATATTAAATTGGCCAACCTAAGCTTTGTAAATTGTATTTTCTGTTAATTGTTAACCTCCATAATGTTAGCCTGTGCAATTATTACCTGTGATCTTATTGAAAATGGTATATATTTATTTGCAGAGCTAAGTATTAGCCATTAAGCATCTTTCAACATGAGAAAAATCTTAATTGAAAGTTCAAACCAAATTAAAATTCCAGTACCCTTGTAAATTTAAGATACGCTATGTACTTGGGTTACTTGTATTGTTTCAGTTACATATGAATGCAAAACTAATATTTTTTGGTTTTATTTGCCCTTCTTGTAAACTTTTGTAAGAGCAATAAAAACAGCAGACAACATTTATTATTGGAGTAAATAAGCAAAATATGACCCCAACTAAAGTATATCCAGAATGGTAACAACATGCACTATTTAAGTGTAATAAATCATTTTTAATTAAAAAAAATAGCAACATACTATATGCACATATATACCCCTCTGAGATATACAAGCTATTATAGATACCCTAAACAACAAATTATACTGCCAAGTAAGTTTTTTAAGTTTAGCCAAAGCAAGCTAATTGATTGAAATGGTTCAGTCTTTCTATATATAAACCAACTGTGATGAAAGAATAAAATAGTTATGTTATATAACTCATGTTTAAAAAGAAAATACAATTATCAGTCACAATTAATAGTGGACTAACAGAACAATGGCGACTGTCACCAAGCTGTAATGACAAATAATGATAGTGTCTCTGACTACTGTGTAAGTCAGCCCACCACGTCACCACAGCCTTAAGACATTCATTCTCCCTTCATATGCAGAGTATGGCATGATATGGTGACAAGCATACACTGTTTAGAATAACCTTAATACCTTAATTAGTACTTAAACGGGAAGTAGGAGAGACACATGAAATGGAGTGGGGGAGGGGGGGCGGCGAGGGGGGGTGGCAGTGTAGGAAAATCTTTTAAATATTATTGCTATGTTTAAAAAGGATACAGCTCCTTAACACAACTACCTCGACTGTACGAAGTATCTTTCACTTCATGTGTCTAGGGTTTACAGCAGATATTTCAAGAGTTCATCATAGAAATAGTTTGCACAGTTTGAAAAATTTTTTATTTTTACCTAAGAAAGCGTAAGTTATAGTTAAAGCATGAGCGCTTAGTTTCTAGTCGATTTATTGCACGACAGCCCGAGGGCCGTAGGCCCGAGGACTGAGTGCGATAAATGTACTAGGCACTAAGCGCTCATGCTTTAACTATTTTAAATACCGGGCAAGTGTTATTGCACACTTGCCAAGTTATTACACCTGACAACAATATAGCAACGGTATTTAATTGAACAGTTATTCCATAATGTGCTCTATTTGCATTCATGCATAAAAATAATATCATTTGGAATTGGAGGTCAATCCTGTATAAGTTTATCAACCAAGCTAATCTATACTACTGTTGCCTAGGTGAAGGTTCCCGTTTGTATATTGGAGTGAAATAGTTGATGAAGACAAGTCGTTTTTTAAATTAAAATTTATTTGCTCTAGACCAATCTTACAACTGGATTATGTAAAAAGAAAAAACAATTAAAGATTTTGATAATCTTCAAAAGTTTATTAAGATGTAATTGGTTTTAATTGAAAACTAGTGATATTCTTTTTAATTTTGATGTGACATTGTTGGAAGTTACTGGGTTATTAGTGCCAAGGATATGTCAAGGATATGTTTTTAATCCCATAACAAGTAAGAAACTCCTTGTAACCGTATTGGGAATACTAACTCTCACAAATAATTGTTATAAAAAGCTAGGATAAGCATGTTTACTACATATCAAATTGGGAATCAAAGTGTTTTGAAAACTTAGTTGGCTTACCTCAACAGAATGCTTTTATCCTTACTTATTCAAAAAAATATTTTGGAAGAATATACCTCTTCAGGAAAAGATGAAGGATCAAAGAAGGTGAAAAGTGTGTGCATGTGACAGTGTGTGTGTGGTGGGGGGAATGAACATATCGTAAGCAATTACAACTTATATACTGGTTCTGTTGGTTGGCATTATGTACTCGTTGTTATTATATCAGTTTAATTAACTTTTTTTTGTAATGAGGTTACATGGTCTAATCCGGTGACTCTTATCTCTGCATACTTTTCTATTCTCCAGCAATGGTCATAAAAATGATGATAAGAGTTACACGTATTTTTGCCTGTTATAGAGGTTAATAATGGCATAGATGCTTGTTGCATTCATGTCTGAGATCAAACATGTAATTAAAATTCCTAAAATCAGTTCATAAGGGACTATAATACAGATGCTGACAAGAAAGTGAGAGGATATGCACACATTCAAAATTTTCAGACTCACACATTCATACACACCAAAATAAGATACAATCAACATTGGTGATTATGTAGGTAACATAAAACTGAAGGAAATTCATGTACTAACTATAACAAACAATTATTATTATTTCTCCTTCACTCAGCACTATAAATGTTCACAAAATCTGACTTAGCAAGCAATGCTGATGTCTCTGTAGCTATAAGAAATAATATGGAAAGAAAATCAAACAACGGATTACACATAATAGATAATTCTTATAATTCAAAACATCTGTTTGAAGATGAAATCATAATAAATGTATGCAACGTCTTCACAATTTCTTTCTCAGCCTTTTTTTATTCATTAGATGTATTCTCTCTACATCTATAGGATTGGTATTGTATTAGCTACAATTAACAAGACAGCAGGAACTCAGCTAGGTAATAGTATAGTAGTAGAAGTATTAGTAAAAGTATTTGGTCAGATCTATCCTGGTCCTTCACTAAGCCACCTCACTCTGGTCCTTCAGAATATTTGGTGAAACAGATAGGATGTGTTGTTTACTCCTTCTGTCAGTTGGTTTGTCTGCGAAATGAGGCAAGCTATATTTGTGCCTTATTATTCACCTAGTTGGTCTATCTCACTCTTTTCTCTACCAGGAGGTTCACTTTTAAGAGAGGTTCAAATTTACAATTGGGGTAGGTAACTAAATTTGTGGTTAGTTAGATGCTATTTATTTATGGTTCAAACTTATCTGTGCAAATACACTTTAAAAACGTTTACATGTAGATATGTTTATTTGCTGTGCCCAATTGTTTGTGAATAACAAGCTTAAGAGGGTTTGTATTTTTTCCCACATTTTTGCAAATTTTTCCTCAACTGCACTGCGTTGACTCTTATTTTTGTGTCATATTTCATCGTGTATAGAGTGAGTGAATTAGTAGAGTGACCTCTATCAATTTTCTCAGTTAACTCAATAGTAAAATAATTTGTTAAATATAATTATTTGGCAAGTTTATATGATTTTGGCCCCTAACACTGTTGTTCTATGCATATTATTATTGTTGATCACTGACAGATTGGACCATCATTTATTTAGCATGCTGACGTAGTGACTGAGGTTGTGGTCACATGATAACTAAGTGTTCTGATGAATTCACGAACAGCTTACCTATGTAGGTTCTATCTCACTCACTCACACAAACACACACTCTCACTAGTGTACATACTAACACACACACACACACAATTGTCTCCTGTATAGGTTATATCAGATTAGTGCTTTGGAGAACTCATGCTGAGAGAAACCTTTACCAAATCGTAGATTCCTCTACCAACTCAGGTCTGAATAAGAAGCCTGATTTTTGTCTGGTATTGACTATCCTGAAAACCTGGTAATGGGTTTCTCTATCAAAAGTCATGATGAGGAATTAGTTGGTCAATCTAATTAATAAAGGAACGATTAACTTATATTACCAGGCACCTGTATTGGCATTGTGGTGGTGTTCAACTCTTCAGGGTCTTCATATTATTAACACCTGTTGAGGGACTAGTTATATTGCTACTTCCTTCAGAGAGAAATCATATTGTGCTATTCTTATAATGCTAATTTTTAACTGTACGACTTCTATCTAAACTCACAGTCAAAAGCATGGGATTCCATAAGGACTACTTCAACTGCTCAGTATCTCCTGGACAGTGCACTCAATGATGAGGGACATGCTCACTTCTGATTTTTGGATGACAACACAGTGCACATTGATGTGGGCCTCAGACTAGGAATGCCAGTGTGTTCTCCACCACTAGTGCAGGCATTGTTTGGCTGAGGTTGGTGAACTAGGCAGAAATGCATTCAGCTGTAGACGGAGTGAGGGGAGGCACCAACGTCATGCTGCTCTGACACCACATACTGATGGAGACAGGAGACCCAAGGGCTAGAGACCATCTTTTCTAGTGCCTCTCAGTGGCTGTGCAGCAAGGGAACTGTGCCTCTGTCCTGGGAACAATCACCACCTAATCCTTATTATTTATTTATCCTATTATTTATTTATTTGTTTTATTTGACTATTTCATCATCATTATTATTATTATAATTGATGTTATTATTTATTAATTATTATTATTATTATTATTATTATTATTATTATTATTATTATTATTATTATTATTATTATTATTATTATTATTATTTGAAATCATGAAATTATCCTAATTGTAAATATATATATAAAAAACCATGTAAATGCAGTACTTGTAACTCATTATTATAAGCTATTATTATTATTATTATCATCACCATCATTATTATTACGAACTTCTATTATCATAGAGACATAGTGTTGTCTTTGTTTTGTGTATTTAACACTACAGAAAACATTATGAAGACTAAAGATGGAGTTCAAGCCACAGTAAAGTAGTGACAAGTCTTATGTGGAACCTTAAATCATGTTCAGTTATTTTCAAGTTTGCAAGACATTTTGAAAAAAGTTAATGTGTGTTGGGTAAAAGGTCATCACAGTTAATCTTATTAATATAATATAGAGCAAACAACTGAAGAACATGGACTATTAAGCCTTACCTCCAAAACTAAACCAGGATTATTTGGGGGGAGGGGGGGGGAGGGACAGGACAACAAATGCAACGTGAGAGAGAGGGGAAGACTGCAATATGGAAATATTGTTGCAAGTAAGTAATTAACATTAAGCTTTAAGGGAAAATCCTGCCAATATAAGAGCTAAATGCAATACCACAAGAAATAACAATTATTAATACAATAGCTACTCAATTATTACCCAGCATAACTTCAGAATAAATCTAAAATTCATTTTTAACTGATAAGAATGTAGACAATAATCATGGCAGTACCATTACAAATATAATGACTATTACATTTTAAACATTTCATACAGTAGAAAAAAACAATTCTGACAGTTTGCTATTTTCATCATATCCTCCCATAACATAGACCTTATCTGATGCCATGATACAAGTACAGTCATACACTACATGTGGTAGTTGTCCAGCCTGGACCCAGGTATTAGTCTCAGGGACATAGCGCTGGATAGTGGACACTGGCTTCTTACTCTTCATGTCCCAACCACCGACTGCCAGTAGAGATTCTTCAATTTTGAGTGGACAAAAACGTGTACAGTAGAGTGATGGTAGTTTATTCCATATATTATTCAAACTGTCCGATGAAGAGTGTGAGGTAAGAGCCTCCAGAGATACACTATAGACATGAAGACAATACCACACATCTTCACACCATCCCCCCATGAGGTACCAGGTATCTCCTATTGTAGTAGACTTCATCATCATCCATGGTGTTGGTGTGGAAGGTCCAGTAGACCACTGCATGTTAGATACATCAAGTAACTCTACAGTAGTAGCTTGGAAACGAACTCCATTACAACCACCAGCCACAACTAGCCAATTTTTGTACGATGTAGCTGAAGGCAAAGAGTGAGGTGTAGACATAGGAGGGAAAGGGTATTTCCACTGGTTGCAGTCAGGCTGCCACTCTCCAAGTTCACTGCTATCACAATCATCTCTATTTCTTCCTCCGACCATAACTAGTCTGTTATTTATGGTAGTCATAGCAAACCTTGTGGTACTGTATGGAGGTAGAGTGTGCCACTGGCTGAACTGTGTGCTGTAGGCCATCACTATGTACTTATCATCATCAGTGTCAGTCCATCCTCCTCCAACATACACTGTATCATTTATCTCAACTGATTGGATGTATCCATGCATAGCCACTGGCATGTCAGGACCACACCGCCAGTTTAGTTCTAAGGGGGCTATCTAATATAACAACAATATAGGCATAAATAAATTAGTAATTAATTCAATTCATGAGACATGTATGATACAAATGAATACACTTCATGCAAAATATCTTACATTCTTGACTAGAAAATAATACTTTAGTAACAATATTATTAAAAATTATGTTCACACAATATTTAAAGTTTTCTGCACACTTATTTGGTAGTAATATGAGGTACGTTACATACAACATTTACAGTAAAAAGTAATGTTTTTGATATTAAAATCCTGGCAACACATAACACTCAATAGTATTGTTCTTTTTGTTTACAGTAGACGTTTTGAACATCAGGCAATATAGTAACAATGCAATAAATATATATTATTAGGTACTGAACAGAGCCTGATAACTGTTGCCACATAGAAAATGCATTAAAGTAAACAGGATGCGGCTTAGGGCAATATTTTTCCATATCACCTGTGTTCATAGTTATTACGTTGGGTTATTACGTCCCCCTAGGTAAATTTCTTGTTACCAAGGTATTCGCACATGAGCAGTACCTAATAAATTTATTATCCATTGGATACCCGAGAATATCACTCGTCTGATTGGCGGTATTTAGCATGAGCAGTACCTAATAATTTATTCTCCATTGGATACCCGAGAATATCACCTCGTGATTGGCGATATTTCCTGTATCAAATTGAATAATATATATTTATTCATTTGATACAGGAGAATATCACGAGTCTGTAGGCTTAGTATTTACGCGAGTGCCGCAGGCACGAGCGTAAATACGCCAATCAGACGAGTGATATTCTCGGGTATCCAATGGATAATAAATTTATTAGGTACTGCTCATGGGCGAATACCTTGGTAACAAGAAATTTACCTAGGGGGACGTAATAACCCAACGTAATAACTATGAACACAGGTGATATGGAAAAATATTGCCCTAAGCCACATCCTGTTTACTTTAATGCATTTTCTATGTGGCAACAGTTATCAGGCTCTGTTCAGTACCTAATAATGTCCATTATCGGGGAATGTCATTTATTGAATTGTTATGGTTCGAATTCAAATGAAAACTCTTAGTTAATTTTGAGGCCGTGTTAGGCATTGGATGCTATTATACTGCCACTGGTATTATTAATTCATAAAACATTAGTGAAATAATGTTTGAATTGTTTGCTCTATCATTTCTGCATAAATGTACCATTTTGGATACCTGCTCACAATGATTGAAAACATCTTACAAGCTAGGTTCCAAGATTGACACATAACGAATTTTTAGGGTTAACTCTATTATATAATTGCATTTACAGTTTCCTCCTCTATCAACGCATTCAATGATCAGGTTAGCAAATAGTAGCTAGTTCTATAGCGTCTGAACTGCCAGATTATGCAGCTTATGATATATATATATATATATATATATAGCTCATGATCTGTTGGAAAGGTCCTTACAGACGTAAGGAATTCACCATAACAGTGATTAGAAAAATTGATTGCCTTGCCAGCCAAAATGAGTGATTAAGTAAAGGGTATCGTGTGCAAAACTAAATAATCCACTGGCCCACATCATCTGGGCATAAATAGGTAGTGTCGCCAAATATTAGGTTTCTGAAAGCAATTTCTATTGATTCTGAGTCTTTAGTCAATAACTTTTGCCCTTAATCCACCATTTAGAGGTGACCTTGATTCCAGATGCTACAAATAGATTATTCTTATTCAAGTTTCAGTCAGTACACCAACCACTGCCCTGTATTAAGTATATGTTTGGAGCTGTCCATTGGTAGTTAATTGTATAAATTTAACAAGCTGTAAGGTTATGATGTCAACATAATTATAATTTAACTTTCAATACAAAAATAATAATGCTTAATTATTATAAGAAATTGTTATACTATAACCTGTTCCACTTACTGGAGACTTTTTGAACAGTTCACTTTCTGACATTTTGGCGTTGTGAGGATCTCTGCGGAGCTGTTCCTCTTCCAATTGGAGTGCATTTATCTCTTGTTGGTGAAGAGACTTTAATTGGATCATCTCAGATACTAATTGCTGGTTTGAAAAACTTAGGTTACCATTCTCAACCTTCAGTTGATGATTCTCAGCCAGAAGTTGGTCCTTCTTGGCCTTCAATAGATCCTGGTCTACCTTTAGTTGACTGTTTTCACCTTGTAAATGAGTGATGCCACTCTCTAATTGCAGTTTTTCTTCAAGAATTCTTGAATTAGCAGTAATTAAACTTGTTCTATCATTTTCTAGCCTTGAATTTGCTTCTGCCAATACTATTTCCAGTTTCTACAGTGAAACATAGTGTACTGTAATATAACTATTATTACTCTGAGTGTGTATACTTCACAATTGATGTTTTATGCTAATGGAACACAACTAAGCCCCAAATCCAAGATATTGTTTTTCTTCACTTCAATTGTTTTTAATGTCATCGTTCATGTAAGTTAGTCACAATATTCTTAAATACGTATACTTGTATGAGTAATAGCACAGGTAGTATTGATCCCTAATAGCAGAAGTTACCTGTGCTATTACCCGCCAATAGTAGGCCAGCATTTTTTAAATCATTAATGCTCAGCATTCATGTGCGAGAGGGCTACAAAACTCAGTTTGTCTGTTAGTCAGTCATTCAGTCAGTCATTCAGTCAGTCAGTCAGTTAGTCATTCTGTCACACAACAAAAAGTGGATCTCAAAGATGGCGACTCCAGATATTGAAACAAGATCATAATATGTATTCTATCTCTTTCACAGGCTTTTTCAACAATACAGAATTAAAAATATTTGTTCGCCACCGGGACTCAGGACCGCTTGCATAGCGCACAAGCAGTCTGCCACAGAGTTACGACAACCACTCGGTGAACAAACATTCCAATTCTGTATTTATACTGTTAAGAAGTGAACAAACATCCCAATTCTGTATTACTGTTATGGGGTACCGATGCTACAGTCTCACTCTCAACAGACCAACGAAATTTCTTTTTTTTTTAAATTCTTATTGTTCTTTAATTCTCCTCTAATTTATCACTTCATAATTTCTTTCTCAGCCTTCTATTACTCATTAGATGTATTCTCTCTCTTTCACAGGCCTTTATTAAAACAATATACATAATTAAAAAGATTTGGTTGCCACTGGGAATCGAACCCAGGAATCGAACCCAGGACTGCTTGTATAGTTCACAAGCACTCTGCCACTTAGCTACGACAACCAGCTGGCAAACAAACACTGCAATTCTGTATTTATACTGTTAAGGGGTCTTGTATTTGTCTAATATAATTAATTGTCACCTACTATATACTGTTTTGCATGAACTAAGCTAAAATAAATTATGTAATAATTAATACTGTAGTTTCATGTAACCTAACTAGGCAGGCTCACTCTCCAATTGTGCATTATGCACACCACTAGTTTAAGAATATTCAAATACCTCTAAATCTTTGATTCTTTTGTCCTTTTCTTTTAATTCCTTAACATGAAGTACATGAGTCACATTTACTAATGTTCCTCCATAAACAAAATTCATCTCCTCTATCGGCTGAAATTTCTCCAGTAATTCCTCAGCTGCAGGCCTTGCTTGAGGACTATTGTGCAGGCAATTAGTCACCATCTCTATAAGAATAGGATGAGATTCCAATTCGCTGACAGCAAATTTACTGGAAATATCTATCATAAGTAATAATATCTGTAATAATACATACTGTTTTATGATGTAATATATATACATACTCATTAGGCTTACAATTTTGTGTTTATTACTTAATTCTGGCCAAAATACCAAATATATTATTATACCTGAGTAAACACATATAGAGCAAAATGTCCGAATGAGAACACATCCAGAAAAGGTCCATATCTGTGAGTCTCAGTAAGGGCCTCTGGTGGCATGTACACTAAGGTCCCTGGAAGTTTAGACATGGTTTGAGCTAGTCGAGCTGGCCTCAAATCCAGTATGCGAGAATTCCCCATGTTTGTGATCTTAGCTGTCAGAGATGAAGTAAGTAGAACATTTCTTGCTGTTAGGTCTCTGTGGACTATAGGTGATGGCATACCATGTAGGTACACTAGTCCACTGCATGTGTCAGTGAGAATCGAGATCTTCACTGGGAATGGAATATTAGGGGAACACTCCAGGAGGTCATCAACACTCATTTCTAATCTCTCCATCACTAGTAGAGGTAGATCAGATCCCTCAAAGAAACACAGACCAAGGAACTGTGTTATGTTAGGATGTCGGAGACCTGCCATGAGTTGACATTCTCGTTGATATTTCTCAGTAGTATTTTGAATTCCTTCATTTTCAGGGTCCAATAAAAATTCATGCATACGTTTTGCTGCACAAGACACTTTGTTGTATTTTACCTGCAATGAACAGTAATACAGTATATTGTTTCAAAATTATAATTACAACTAAATTCAAATCAATAATATTTTTAAAACTAACCTGCAACAAGTTAATACAAAAAGACAACTAATAACGGAATAATAATTGAAATAGTAGTTGGATTAGGATATTGTGAATCTGCAAGTTATAATTGGATATCATGAATCGGTAATGTTGTATAGTCCTTGACTACAAGAAGTGCTCAGACAAGACCTTAACTTCTACATGCTGTTTTAAGACATAGCACCAGCTGTAGCCTAAAGAGACAAGCAAAAAAATTGTGACAATAAATCCTAGAGTGTAGAACGAACATCCATTTTAAAACCCTCAGAGCATGGTTCTACTTTAATAGATTCAATTAATGAACTAGTCAGATTGCTATCTTGTGACTAGTTACTTTCTAAATTTTTACATAATTCGTTGTTGCTAGAATGAAAACTTATGCACTTGTCATTAGTGCTGGCTGTACCTTTAACAAATCACAATACTTTGTATGTATTATTTATATCATTTACCCTAATTATGTCACCACTAAAATTAATTACAGCTGCACATGACGCTTAGTTACAATTAGATTCCGTTGCTATATTGTGTGCACTAAGTTTTGCCAATAGCTGTACTGTTACTATACATAGGAAAGGAACTTTTGAGAATCTTGCCTCACTAAAAGCTCAGAAAAATCCATATCCAAACTTTGGTGGCTAGATTGTTCGATGCATGTGAAGCAGTGCACTAGCTTCTTTCTAATTACATAGTGCACTAAAAATAATTTCCTCATCTTAATGTGCTATTTTAGAATGAGTAAATTAATTTGGTTGTCTTGTGGCACTTTATTTTGAGTGACACCATAAATAGAGTGAATGTGGTATACAATAATGACTTGCAACGAAAATAGCTGCTACTGAAATTTGTTCTATAATTTTCATAGTTGCCATTGTAGGATGATAATAATCAGTGTTGCCCCCCTTCCACCTCACAAATACAAAAATTTAAGTTATAAGGAGCACCAATGTAAAAATGATTTAATTGTTTCCTTCATTATTTTTCTGAATTAATCTGAGGCTATGGTCCACAAACTTGCTTCCCCAAAATCCTTATACAGGGATCTAGCAGTAAAATTGTTATGGGTATATGACATTAATGATGTGACTGTAAAAGTTAGGACTACTGTGAGAGAAAGAACTTGCCATATATTATAGATAAACATAGATGTGATAGTCAATGATATTGCAGTAGAAAAGTTTCTAGCTTACGTAGATTGATGATTTAGAAAGTTGACATTGCTAGCTAGTAAACATGTTTATCCTGTTTTAACTGATACTAGCATTAGCTGATGCTTAATGAATACTTGGAAAATGAATGTAAATCCTATTGTGGGTGTGGTTTATGAAAATCTTGTACAGGAGTAAGAACAGGGGGGTCATAGGGTCTCAAGACTCATGCTAGAAAGTTGACAGCTACATTTTAGCTTTAATTCTTGTGAACTGTATTCCAGAAAACATGTTATAAATTTTAATTCTATTTTGCATGTAGCTATGTAACTATCCTACTCCCATTTTCAACCTTCAGCTAGACACTAAATTTGGGCTTCCAATATACTAGAGGAGAGAAACTACTAGGAAGTTGTTGCAGTGTTCCTATTAACTCTCTACTGAGGTGTAGTTCTGAGTTCTCTCTTCTTTACTTTGTCAAATCATATACATGGGCCAGCTAGCTCAGTATTTGTGTCCAAGTGGATCAGTAATTGGATTAATCAACTATGACTTGACAATCATATGATACTGCTAGGGTGATTAAACTTAATGTAGTAAATATTTTTAATGGGTGTGGTTTAACTCCAAGTGTCATGCCCCCCCCCCCCCACTCATCTTCCTACACTCCACTGTACTATTTTTAGTCCTAAGTTATAATACCTTAGCCCTTACATAGTTCCACAATGTTTACTTACTTCCACTACAGAGCCATACGATCCAACCCCAAGAGTCTTCCCAGTAGGCACAACCTTATCCAAGAAATACTGCTCCAAATGGGGATCATCCCTAAAGCTTCTGGACAATTCACTGTTGTATCCTCTCGCCGCCATCGCTTGGAACCGCTGAAATACCACGCCCTTCAACCCCTCGGAGACGTATTGCTGTGGTAGGGAAGCCGTTCACGCGGTGCCTGCACCCTCACGAATAAATCCTCGCGGGGACCTTTGGGCCCCAGTATCGATCGGTCACTAAAATATCTACCGCCCCCCCCCCCTGCCGTATATAGTTAACCGAAATAAATAGAAAAAAAAAGGCAACAAATGAAAGAGACAACTGTGATGAATTGTCCGCTCTCAATTACAAAAAAAAAAAAAATACAATAAAAACATCTCCAGTCTTTGACAGTGACAAAGTATAGCTATGTCAGAGTTTCTGGAAGGACTGATGATGGCTGCTTTCTGATTGTCTCTGCCAATGAGTGAGGATATCAAAGAATACAAAGTTCAATTAGTACAAATTAAGAGTGAGACTAATCCTCTTGTACAGATATTATTACCGTATAGATATTATATCACAAGCCACTACATAAATACTTTATTACACAAGCTGGTGCAATTATAAAGAACAAGAAAATTTATGAACATGCCCTGCATTATCAACAAAAAAAAAGAAAAGAAAAAAAAGAGTGGGGTGAACTTTAACATGTTTTAAGTGCCTATTTTGTAACCACAATGTATTTATTATAAAAGAATACATCATAATTGGGAAAAATATAGTGAGTACATGCATTGTCTGTGTTTGTGTGATCATGTGTGTGTGTGTGTGTGTGTGTGTGTGCTTTATCAGTACAATTATTATAGTATTTTTTTTAAAAATTTCATTCGTAATTTTTTTGATCACTGTAATAAGAGCAATCCAATCATATGTGATGGGGAGAATACAATATGACTACTGTAGTGACATACTTAAGTACTTAAGTACTTCAAAGACATATCATTTTTTTGTTTAATCATAACTTGCTGAAAAATTAGAGCAAGTTATGTCTAGAATATCTGACAAGGCCAGGCCATTTTGTATGTACTGTACAAACCCTTATGGACAGGAGGTATTCTTATTTAGATAAAAATAAAAAAACAATTTAAATAACAGTTGCATGGTAGCGTGTATGGTGAAAAAGCTTTTTACCTAATAAGTGCAGACTACTGTCAAAGGTAGAAAGAAGAAATGTCTGCCAGAAACAGAATGTTTACTTGTCCACAAGATAATATTGTTGATGCCTTAAATGCTACATTTTTTTTTAATTTGCTGCTGATGTAATAATTAACTGACAATCCAATTACAATGATTTCACTTCTTAAATACAATTACTCCAAAAAAATTAATACACAGTTTACATATACCAATGCTCTTGTTCCTAACCTGTGTAGTAGTTTCTTAGTGATTAACCAAGTTATCTACTTGCCGCTAACTTGCACAGTTTTAGTCACTTGCACAGGCACATGAAATATATGTATCAATATACTTGATTGAAACTTTCTCACCTTAAGGGGTCTGGAAAAAAGCAAAGGAAAAATGTGAAAAAAATCTTAGTTGTCGCTGGTGTCTGTAGTTGTGACCGGTGACATCTAAGATTTTTCACAGTTTTCCTTTGCTTTTTTCAATCTAGTTTTTATAAAGGGTCAGAACACAGATCATGGCTCCTCTCTGGAGGGGGAGGTGTTTCCGGAAGACACCGAAAAGGTGTTCTGAGGCACATAATTGGTCTGTTGAGTACGAGACCGCAGCAAGCGGTACTGCTCAACAGTATAAAGGAAAAATGTGAAGGCCTTGGAAGTCGAGGGTTGTCGTAGCTCAGTGGTTAGAGCACTGGTGGCTAAAGCTGGTGGCCCTGGGTTCGAATCCTCCTCGACTACTAAGTTTTTTTTCACAATTTCCTTTGCTTTTTTCCAGACCCCTTTAGGTGAGAAAGTTTCAATCTAGTTTTTATGAAGGGTCAGAACTTGATAATCAATATACTTGTGTGAAGTCTATGTTGTTGTTTGTGTACTAGTCACACAAACTATCTTGTTATTTTAAAGAGTTAAAAAGTAAACTTCAACTCACTTAAAGGGTAACTGCGGTGGGAAAAAAAAAATTCTGCAAACATCATAAATAATACTCTTATATCATGCTAAAACATGGCCCAAAACCATTTGACCCAAAACTGAGTGGATGCTTCAAAATAGCACCTTTATTTTCAGCTATTTGGTTCATTAATTTTCACTTCCTGTTTTGGGCGTGGCCTCGCGATGACGAGGAAAAGGTTTCCTGTCTACCCACATTGGCTGGACTATGGATACTTGAGAGTGCTTCTAGCAGCCATAGCAGTGCAGAGAGTGATCCCAGCAGTTCTGAGGTTAGCTTAGAATATGATTCCTCCTCCTTTACATCTGAAGCTGGAAGTAGTTGTGATCCTGAAGTGCTTACATTCATGTATGAGCCAGTAGTAGCCTCAGCTAGTTCCCATAGTTAAACTGAAGAAGACAGTGATTCTGATGAGGTTGTTCATCCCAGGCTTCTTAACTTAGATTGGTAAGTTAGTCACTACCAGCTATTAGTGGATATACCATTACATGGTGTGTGTGTGTGTGTGTGTGTTCTCCAAGGTGTTCATGTGAAAGTTGCATAATACTAATGCCGACTGGAGTAGAGTGCGTCTGTTGTAAAGAAATCTCTAAGATAGTGGTAAAACTACTTCAGAAGGAGTTGGATGCATAGTGCTTCATCCTGGATGTCAAGTCCCAATGAACTTTCACATAACTAGCTGCAGTCACTATGACTGTTGCATGTTTTGTAATGTGTGCTCTTAGCAACTAGTGTCTGTTGTGTGTTCATTTGTGTTGTGTATTAGTTACGTGTCTCCGTTATTTTTATGTCACTTTTTCTATGGGCTGAGCCCTGGATATATTTACCCTAGTGTCTAGCTCAGTCACAGAGTATTTTCTCATGAACCATTGCTTCACTTGGATAAGACAAAAACCTAAATTTCTCTGGTTATTAGTCAGGTTGGGCAAACCGGTAGAGAAGATTATCCTAGTGTGGTTTTCTCAGCACTTGGGAGTACCTGAGCAGCAGAGGAGACCCACATTTGGTGGCAGCAGCTAGCAAGAAAAGTACCCACACTCGAGAGATTAAAATGTCAGGTTCTGGGAAAGAAAAGAAGACTCAAAAAGGAGGTGCCAAAGCAAAGAATGTTAATAATTAGATGAAGAGTGGTCTGACTCAGGTTCCATGGCTTCAGATGCATCTACTATATATAAATATATGTATCAATATACTTGATTGAAACTTTCTCACCTTAAGGGGTCTGGAAAAAAGCAAAGGAAAAATGTGAAAAAAATCTTAGTTGTCGCCGGTGTCTGTAGTTGTGACCGGTGACATCTAAGATTTTTCACAGTTTTCCTTTGCTTTTTTCAATCTAGTTTTTATAAAGGGTCAGAACACAGATCATGGCTCCTCTCTGGAGGGGGAGGTGTTTCCGGAAGACACCGAAAAGGTGTTCTTAGGCACATAATTGGTCTGTTGAGTACGAGACCGCAGCAAGCGGTACTGCTCAACAGTATAAAGGAAAAATGTGAAGGCCTTGGAAGTCGAGGGTTGTCGTAGCTCAGTGGTTAGAGCACTGGTGGCTAAAGCTGGTGGCCCTGGGTTCGAATCCTCCTCGACTACTAAGTTTTTTTTCACAATTTCCTTTGCTTTTTTCCAGACCCCTTTAGGTGAGAAAGTTTCAATCTAGTTTTTATGAAGGGTCAGAACTTGATAATCAATATACTTGTGTGAAGTCTATGTTGTTGTTTGTGTACTAGTCACACAAACTATCTTGTTATTTTAAAGAGTTAAAAAGTAAACTTCAACTCACTTAAAAAAAAAACCCTCACTAAAACAAATATTGCTACATTACTTGTGTCAACATGAACACAGAGCCTGTATTAGAATCGCAGAATGAGAGGAGCTTACAGAGCCTGAACAGCAGAATGTAAGGCACATGATTTGCCCTATTTGTTTAGACTATCTACTTTGTTTTATCCTTGAAATTAAGAAATAATATAGACAAACTTAAGCTTAGGTGTGATCGATGAATTGATATATACCTTGCCTGTATACACAGGTATCAACTATTGATCACAATATGATACAACAGAAGAACATTTTCCAATTATATATTTCAGGGTATCACAAAGTACCGATGACTTGTAAGACCACAGCAGGGAAATATCCTGCTTCTCATCCAGGAAAAATTTAAAATTCAGCTGTGAAAATAAGGGTTAGCTATAGCTAGAATCTTCTCTTTCTACATTAACTGATCTCTAGCGAGTCCGCTTTCTGCAAGGAAACAAGAGGATTCTTCTTTAGAAAATGTTTCTTTTGTCGGAAAAAATACTTTTGTGTTTTTTTAGTTTTTCATGTTTTCCTCCTCACCATTGAGTTTATGTTTTTTTGAAGTACAAAAAGAAAAAATAAATGTGAAAATATTCATACAAATTTGTATTGTATTTTTTTAAGTGGGGTTTTTAGTGAAATTGTATGAGGGATGAGAAACAGGAAAAATTCTCGCTGTGGCCTAATGAATACAAACCACTGAATTCCAGTACCGGAATGGTAGCAAAAAAAGAAGTCGCTAAAATGTCCTACTCGTAAATTATACTGCATACGCAATCCCTTATCTTGCTGACGAGCAAATACATCTCTCTCTATCTACGTCGGTTGGAGAGACACTTTCCCGCATAGCGATCTGTAAAGGGTCTCTGGGTACCGGAGACAGTCTCCGCCAGTGGGAGTGTCTGGCGTAGATTTATGTGTGAGCTCGGAGGTTTCAGAACGGTTTGCCTGCGTGACGGTATTTCGTCTCTCTCGAGTATTAAGGGCGGGTGTTTCAGCGGTTCCAAACAATGGCAGCGAGAAGATACCGTGGATTCTCCGGAAACTTTAGGGATGATCAACATTTGAAGCAGTATTTCTTGGATAAGGATAAACCTACTGGGAAGACTCTTGGTGTTTGGTCATATGGCTCTGTATTGGAAGTAAGTCAAATGTGTGGAATTATGTAGGGGCTAAGGTAATATAGCATAGGACTAGCACATAGCCAGGTGAACAGGCAATCCCTTCACCCAAATTTTCATAAACCACACCCACAATAAGACTTGTGTACATTTATTTTCCAAGTGTCATCAAAGATTAGCTAATGGAATATCAGCTAAACCAGAGTAAACATGTTTACTAGCTAGTAAAGTCAACTTTCAATATTTACATTATGCTAGAAACTTTTCCACCGAAATATTGTTGACTATCACATCTATATTTATCTTTATCACAACTGCTAGGCACCTGTATAGATCATATGGTCTAGGGGAAGCAATTATATACATTGTGGACCAGGACCTTTAACAAATCATTGAACTTTTTTATTAATTGTTTTCAGTATTCACCCTAACTAATCAGCACTAAAAGTAATTACAGCTGCACATGGCGCTTAGTTCAGATTCGATTCTGTGGCTAATTGTTAACTAGATTAGTGTGTACTAATTTTTCTATAGCTACTGTAAATGTGCATAGGAAAGGAACTTTTAAGAGTCTTGAGACCTACAGCAGGCTCAGAACAATCCATCTCCAAACTTTGGTGTCTATGAATGATCAATACAAGTGAAGCATTGCACTTCTTTCTAATAACATAGTGCCACTAAAAATAATTTGTTCATCTTAATGCATTATTTTTAGAACAAATAAAATAATTTCAACTTTCTAGTGGCACTTTATTTAGAGTGTCACTATAATTAGAGCAATATGGTGTACAATAAGTGTGATGAAAATTAGCTGCTTATGAAATTAATTTATATTTGATTTTTCAATTTATTTATAGTTTCAAAAACATTTGAATAGCTGTCATGGTAGGATGATAACAATCAGCATCACCTTATAAATTGTATCATTGGGATCAGTAATTATGGTGCATGTACTCCTAGTCTTCCCTGAAGCAAAATCAGAAGTTGGAGTTAGAAAAACATCTTGCTTGGAAGTTCTCTGTTTGTGGTGATTCACCTGCTGATGTGGAATATGAGAATGACTCATGTATTAAATTTATGAAACAATTACTTAATCTTGCAATAAGAGATTCCTATAATTCTCCTGAGAATACTCACACCCCTTTACTTTTATTGTGGTTCTGAAGAGTTTACGGACCAATTTAAACGTATCCTATCGGTATGACTTTGCTATACCAGTGAAATGAGATCACCATTAAAACAAACACATAAATTTACACAGAAATAGTTAAATGTTATTTGTTTTCCTGCAGATATGTAATAAATTTTTTCATGATCTACTAACTTTGTCTTATAATTCATTATTTCATGAGCATGTTTGAAAATATGATGTTGGGGTAATTAATTAGAGTGTTTTGAAGAAACAGCTGATTTAATCTTACAAAGTAGCTAGACCGCATATTATGTATTTATTTTTATCCAGTTATCTTCCCAAACTTTGTTTTAACCGAAATTGTATATGCACAACATTCCTTATTCCCAAATGGAGCCAATCACTACATCAACACTTTTAGAATAACAAGTTGAACCAAACAATCTCATCAGAATATGGTGATTTGTCACCAGTATGTAAATTGTTATAAGTAAAGCTTAAGTCACAACTGCATGTGAGCCCAGAAAAAACACAGTAGCTTTTAGTATCCGTAATTTTCTATAAATACACCATTGTTGTCTGAACCACTACCATAACACTCCTAGTAGTATCACATTATAGTGATTCTGACAGTTTTTAATACAATCAGTCATGTATAATAGCAACAATATTAAATTGGCCAACCTAAGCTTTGTAAATTGTATTTTCTGTTAATTGTTAACCTCCATAATGTTAGCCTGTGCAATTATTACCTGTGATCTTATTGAAAATGGTATATATTTATGTGCAGAGCTAAGTATTAGCCATTAAGCATCTTTCAACATGTTAGAAAAATCTTAATTGAAAGTTCAAACCAAATTAAAATTCCAGTACCCTTGTAAATTTAAGATACTGATATGTACTTGGGTTACTTATATTGTTTCAGTTACATCTATGAATGCAAAACTAATATTTTTTGGTTTTATTTGCCTTTCTTGTACACTTTTGTAAGAGCAATAAAAACAGCAGACAATATTTATTATTGTAGTAAATAAGCAAAATATGACCCCAACTAAAGTATACCAGAATGGTAACAACATGCACTATTTAAGTGTAATAAATTATTTTTAATAAAAAAAAAGCAACATACTATATGCACATAATATACCCCTCTGAGATATACAAGCTATTATAGATACCCTAAACAACAAATTACACTGCCAAGTAAGTTTTTTGAAGTTTAGCCAAAGCAAGCTAATTGATTGAAATGGTTCAGTCTTTCTATATATAAACCAACTGTGATGAAAGAATAAAATAGTTATGTTGTATAACTCATGTTTAATAAGAAAATACAATTATCAGTCACGATTAACTCTTTCCCTGTCAATTTTTTTTCCAATGATTCAGTGAATGCATTTAAAAATTCATAAAAAAATAAATATTGGTCAAAGTCCCTAGCAACCATACATTTTTGTAATTATCAGTTAATTTTACACTTGACCACATTAATTAGGTTGCCTAGCAACAAAACCACAAAAATTAATTAACCGATTTATTATATTTTTTTGTATTTTCTTGCTAAATCAATTATAGAAATATGAAAAATTGTTATAATAATTAAACTGAATGTGTATCAAAGCAGAACAATAAGTAAAAACCATGATTTCATAAAAAAATAACAATAAAGAACGAGGACAAAAAAATACAAAATGATTATATGTTCTAAGAGATTCATTATTGGTAGCGACAAACAAAACTAAATATTTTTATTTCTGACAACAAAAGTAATGGAAGATGATCATAGTTCAACCACTAGTAATTATTTTGACCACAATACTCCAATTACAACCAATAAACTGGTTCCGTGTGGTATTTGAAGAAACAATTTCTATTTTTATTTAGGCACAAGGACACACTGCAAGTAGAGCAACGGACCTGACTCTCATGACGAAGAGAGGACCTTGAAGCACCAATTGTCTTGCGCATTTTGTTACACACAACACACTCTATGTGGCACTCAGCTATAATGGGCAAGTGCTGCTTTGATGCATCCAATCTAATGTCCACAGGAGATGCACTACGTGGACGACCTCTCTTTCCCTTACTACAAAAAGTACCAATTAGATGCTCAATCAATTCCAGTCTGAACGCTAAATAAGATGGATCTTTCCTTTTCTTATTTTCCTGACCATATATCTTCAGGACATAGGCATTTTGGCAACAAGCTTCAAGAATATATGAAAAGACCCTTTTCCACCATTTTTTTGACCTTCGTCCTACATAATAGTAAGACATCCTTTGATCACTCAAATCAACACCTCCCATAAACTCCTGGTAGTCAGGTAAACATGGTGGGCAGTTCACTTGAACCCTACTTCCATCCCTAGCTGTTCGGCTCACTGATAAATTACCAGTAGTAACATGAACTGTGGACAAAAAATTTATGACTTTTTTGTCCTTCCAAACAAATGATGTCAATGGACCACAAGTTCTATAATCATAGAAACCTCGATCCAGCTTCGTAGCTTCAGACCCTTTGATAGCTAACTCCGCAGGATAATTCTTTCTGTGTGTTCGGGCAGTACCACTTGCATATGTATTATTTTGGTGTAATTTGACAAATAATATTGGGGAAGTATAATAATTATCTAGGTACAATTTATGATGTCTATTTTCAAGTCCATTCATTAGATCTAAAACTACCTGTGATGATAACCCAAGCTCATTTTGGCTAAGGGAAGAATTTTTGCCTGTGTATATTTGAATTCTTTTTATGTATGCATACTTACCATCAGCTAAAACAAAAACCTTTATCCCATGCTTGACAGGCTTATCTTTCATATATTGCTTGAAAGACAGCCTTCCCTTGAACGGAATCATTGCCTCATCCACAGAAATAGATTCACCCAAATTATATTCCATATCAAAATTGAATGTTACTATATCTAAAATCTTACGCACTTTGAATAAAGGATCATAACCTGGTTGGCCAACACTAACTTGCTCATTGCTATTATTCAGATGAAAAAATCTAAGTATTTGCTGAAATCTAACTAAGGTCATTATTTCAGATATATTTTGTCTAATCAAGTCATGTTTACTTGACCAGTACAATTCAAGTTGAGGTAATCTTACTATGCCCATATATATGATCATACCCATGAATGCTTTGAACTCAGTATGGGTAATATCATGCCAGGCACGTGGTGTAGGAGAAGTACACTGAGCTCTGCACTGGGCAGCATAACGGTTTGTTTCCGTGACTATCAAGTCAATTGCATCAAAAGAAAAAAATTTAAAAAATAAATCAATAGCTCTTGCATCACCAGCTACTGGATTACTAGGACCAGGGTTTGGACCACTAAAGGGAGAAACTATATTTGTACAATTTTGTTTCGTCCAGCCAGATAAAAAAATTGAGTCGGCATAAGTAAGAGGGCCAATAAACGGTACCTGACCTGACTTAGCATTACCACATCCACTTCCTCCTCTCCCTCTTCTTCCTCTCCCTCTTCTTCCTCTCCCTCATCTTCCTCTCCCTCCTCTTCCTCTTCCTCCTCTTCCTCTTCCTCCTCTTCCTCTTCCTTTCCTTCCTCTTCCTCTCCCTCTGCTTACGGACCTACCACTCCTTGCTGTAGTGGCTGGAGTCGAAAAACTATTCGAAAAATTGCTGTCCGGATCAGTTAATTCCATAAAGCAAAATATATTGCTCTCCAATGGGGATCGCTCTCTTTCCCCATGTGATTCAGCACCATGACTTGACTGAGCACCATCACTTGACTCACCACCATCATTGACACCAGCATCTAAATTTTATTACATATTTTGACTTTATAAATAGCTAAATTTAAAAATTTAAATTCCCAGCTAGTGCCTTTGCAATAACGTAGCCAAACAATTAGTTCACAAGTAGTCTCATGTCAAAATCAAACAAAGTTAGTGCCAACAAATTATGACATAATTTTACCTTATAATTAGCCTAGTATAAACTGCATTCAAAATTTGAATTACCACAACCACTTAGTTAGTGGTTTAGTAAAAGTGTAGCTAAACAATTGGTTCATAACTAGTCTTATGCCAAAAAAACAACAATAATCATGTTAGTAGCAACAAAGCATACTTACTGGTGGTGCAACTTAGAGAGGCTCCATCACTGAGGCTGTCCAATGAGTCATCCAGCATTGCTACATCATCAACTTCATCAGAAGTTGAACTGCTAGTGCTTCCTTCGTACTCAGAGGGGACTACTACTGTCTCAGACAGAGTACCAAGGTAAGAAAACATTCTGTCATCCTCAAAATCACTTTCATCGCTTCCTGAGTTGTCGCAACTGTCCAACATATCCAACAATTCCAACGCAGTAAACCGTTCGGCCATTTTGTTATTTTTTTTAATCAACGGTCTGGTTTATTTTTAACCTAGGCCTTAGTAACGCCCTTTTATGCTATTTATAAACAATTTTACGTCATAGAGCAACTCAAGATGCGTCTTTTTATACGTATACTCTAACGCAACTTCACGTCGTTAGCCTTTTAAAATATTTTTTAGCGCGGGTACTTTGCGCGCCGAGAATTCTCGGCTTTGACAGGTAAAGGGTTAATAGTGGACTAACAGAACAATGGCGACTGTCACCAATTAAGACATTCATTATGCAGAGTATGGCATGATATGATGACAAGCATACACTGTTTAGAATAACCTTAATAACCTTAATTAGTACTTAAATCTTAAATGGGAAGTAGGAGAGACACATGAAATGGAGGGGGGAGGGGGGGAGGCAGTGTAGAGAAAATCTTTAAAAAATATGGCTATGTTTAAAAAGGATACAGCTCTCTTAACACAACTACCTCGACTTTACGAAGTATCTTTCACTTCATGTGTCTAGGGCTTACAGCAGATATTTTAAGAGTTCATAGAAATAGTTTGGACAGTTTGAACAATTTTTTATTTTTACCTAAGAAAGCGTAATTGAATAGTTATTCCATAATGTGCTCTATTTGCATTCATGCATAAAATATCATTTGGAATTGGAGGTCAATCCTGTATAGGTTTATCAACCAAGCTAATCTATACTGTTGCCTAGGTGAAGGTTCCCATTTGTATATTGGAGTGAAATAGTTGATGAAGACAAGTCGTTTTTAAAATTAAAATTTATTTGCTCTAAACCAATCTAACATAGGAAAAACTGGATTATGTAAAAAGAAAAAAACAATTAAAGATTTTGATAATATTCAAAAGTTTAATAAGATGTTATTGGTTTGAATTGCAAAATGAAAACTAGAGATATTCTTATTAATTTTGATGTGACATGTTAAAAGTTACTGGGTTATTAGTGCCAAGGATATATCAAGGATATGTTTTTAATCCCATAAAAGGTAAGAAACTCCTTGTAGATATGTTGGGAATACTAACTCTCACAAATAATTTAAAAAGCTGGGATAAACATGTTTACTACATATCAAATTGGGAATCAAAGTGTTTTGAAAATTTTGTTGGCTTACCTCAACTTAAGAATATGTGTCACACATGTTCCTGCAGGAGTTCGGCTTTGATGCTGTTTACAGACCTGGGTGACTCAATGCAAATGCTTATGGCTTGGTTGATCACCCAGTACTCATCCAATGGGAGTGTCCTAAACAGCGGCATTCGCCATCCAGAGGAGGTGGGATATGTTGTGCGAGCCTAACATAGTTTGACATGGGTACTGTATCGTCATCACTTCAGGATCATTGACATTAGTCGTGTGGTACTGATCATCTTTCAATATATTATATATAAAAACTCAGTTCATTTTAGGTTTTGTTCAGTCGTTCCATTGTTTTATTATTTTATATTCAAATTAGTTATAGCAAGTGTGCCGGGTGGTGATCTCACCTTAGATCACTGCGAGTGAGGAGTAACTCAGGTGGCAGCGTACCATCTTGGCACAACCACAAAACCAGTTTTAAGTATGTTCTTTATTCCTTATTAAGACCTCAACCTGGGTAGGATTTTTATTCATTATATTATACCACGTTCAATGAACGAAAATTATTTTATTAATGCTTATAGGTTAAGCAATAGGTTAAGCAAAGACCCAAGGACCTCACCACAAATCTTAGTGGCTGTGGTTGAGGCTGAAAATTAAACTGGGATGAGGCACAGATATTTGGTAGTTAATAGTTAGGCGCTACTCCAAAAGAACTACCATTTTAAGGGTCATGGAGGCCTTAGGCTTTTACATCCAGAGTGCAGCCAGGCCTGAGGGACCCTAAAAAAAACAGTAGTTTATGATGGCTGCACAGCGCCTAACAATTTAGAATGTAGCGACTGCTCTTTAACAATGCAATAGAATAGGAGGAACTCTTAGCACAATCTGAGGGACATTAATTGACCCTGACCTCAAAACGGGGAGACTAAGTTTATAGTGTCACTCTCTGGAGAACTTAAGCAATATGAAGTCCCTCTGTGACTCTACAAGAACTACATCATTTATGCTTTAATAGGAATTGGTATTGAAGGACCAGAACTAGAGAAATGTTGATTTTGAGGAAGTGTAACTATGTTAGTGAAGGCTATTTATACTGATCTTTAATAATTTGAAGAATATAGTTGGGGGTAAAAACAATTAAAGATTTTGATAATATTCAAAAGTTTAATAAGATGTAATTGGTTTGAATTGCAAAATGAAAACTAGAGATATTCTTATTAATTTTGATGTGACATGTTAAAAGTTACTGGGTTATTAGTGCCAAGGATATATCAAGGATATGTTTTTAATCCCATAAAAGGCAAGAAACTCCTTGTAGCTATGTTGGGAATACTAACTCTCACAAATAATTTAAAAAGCTAGGATAAACATGTTTACTACATATCAAATTGGGAATCAAAGTGTTTTGAAAGCTTTGTTGGCTTACCTCAACTTAAGAATATGTGTCACACATGTTCCTGCAGGAGTTCGACTTTGATGTTGTTTACAGACCTGGATGACTCAATGCAAATGCTTATGGCTTGGTTGATCACCCAGTACTCATCCAATGGGAGTGTCCTAAACAGCGGCATTCGCCATCCAGAGGAGGAGGGAGAAGTTGTGCGAGCCTAACATAGTTTGACATGTGGTACTGTATCGTCATCACTTCAGGATCGTTGACATTAGTCGTGTGGTACTGATCATCTTTCGATATATGTGACCGTCTACAGGAAAACCAGGCACAACACGGCACCCTTCGAACTTACAGAGTTGTCGGCGTCCAGATATTGAGCTCTCCAAGTTTTATCGTCGTAGCTTAAGTCGTTCCTACTATAATAGACCTAACCGTTCCCTTCCGTCAGCTTGAAACAATACATTTAAAAAAAATCGATCGATCTTTTCTCGATATTTACGCACGCCGCGTTGTGCCTGGTTTTCCTGTAGACGGTCACATATTATATATAAAAACTCAATTAATTTTAGGTTTTGTTCAGTTGTTCTATTGTTTTATTATTTTATATTCAAATTAGTTGATAGCAAGTGTGCCCAGTGGTGATCCCACCTTAGATCACTGCGAGGCGAGGAGTAACTCAGGTGGCAGCCTACCATCTTGGCACAACCACAAAACCAGTTTTAAGTATGTTCTTTTTTCCTTATCAAGACAACCTGGGTAGGATTTTATATACCACGTTCAATAAAAGAAATTTTTTTTAATGCTTATAGGTTAAGCAATATGTTAAGACCCAAGGACCTCACCACAAATATTAGTGGCTGTGGTTGAGGCTGAAAATTAAACTGGGATGAGGCACAGATATTTGGTAGTTAATAGTTAAGCGCTACCTCCAAAAGAACTACCATTTTAAGGGTCATGGAGGCCTTAGGCTTTTACATCCCGAGTGCAGCAAGGGCACTACTTAAGGCCTGAGGGACCCTAAAAAACAGTAGTTGATGATGGCTGCACAGCGCCTAACTAATTTAGAATGTAACGACTGCTCTTTAACAATGCAATAGAATAGGAGGAACTCTTAGCACAATCAGAGGGACACTAATTGACCCTGACCACAAAACGGGGAGACTAAGTTTATAGTGTCACTCTCTGGAGGGCTTAAGCAATATGAAGTCCCTCTGAGACTCTACAAAAACTACATCATTTATGCTTTAATAGGAATTGGTATTGAAGGACCAGAACTAGAGAAATGTTGATTTTGATGGGTCTGGCTACGCGAGACTAGGGCGGAGGGGGTGTCCATTCCCTACTAGTATAAATCCCCACCCACTTTGAATTTGTTACCTACCGAAAACAGTATCAAAGGTAGTAATGAAGCACATTCAATAACTTACCTTATTAATGGTAACTTCTGTAGTATCAAACATCTGCCATTCTGATACCAGTAACTCTTGGACAAGCTCTCAGCTACGATAAAAAAATTAGTGTTATTATTTGTAATTTTAGCCAACAAATATGGAATTACTACTTACCTCAGTTTCATGGGTATTGATAACTTCTGTAGAATCAAATTGAAGTTACTTTGACTATGTGAATTACCTCACATTCTTGATAATAAGCTCTCAGCTACAAAACAAAAGACAATCAATGTTAGCACACCAATACAAAAATACTTTCTTACCTCATTTTCTTGAGCAGTAGTAACTTCCGTAGTATGAAATTTAAGCCATTCTGACTATTTGAATTTACCAGTCACTTTTGACAACAAGCTACAGAAAAGACAGGCCAGAGTTATTTTTGCATAGCTAACAAATATGGAATTGCGTACTTACCTCGGCTTCACTGGAGTTGCAGTTGCGGTATTCTGACTACCAATGGCTCTTGCAACAAACAAGCGGCATTCCGTATCCCCCCCCCCCCCCCCCCCCCCCCTAAAAATGGAATTATGTTACCCCTGAGAGTGTCTCACTCGCTCCGCTCCCAATAAAGAACTGTTTCCAAATAAACCATTTACAAGAACTTCGGCTTGGTACCTGCTCCTGCAAGTAAGCCAGCATACTAACTCAAAATGCTTAGAAAAAGCTATGCAACTTCTGCTGATCTCCAAAGCAACTGTTGCTAGGTAAGTCCATGAGTTAATTGGTCAAATGCAAGACCTTAGTTATAGTTATCCTATTTTAGGAATCCTTCACTGAAAGTTCCACAACTATTGTGGTGCTTGCTATTATCAAATTCTACAAAACTGCAAATAGCAATGGCCCGCTTGAGTGGATATGGTTAACTATGTGCATTGGCCACACGACCAGAACCACATCCAGAACCTCATCTTCCCCCAGAGAGCAGTACAACATATGTTGCCACCACACCGTTACACAGCCTAGCGGTAGGTAAAGGGTCTGGCTCGAGACTAAGGAGTCTGTCTCCGTGAGATTAACCCAAACATTGAGAAAGCGGTCGCCAGACCCCTCCCGTATTGAGCGGAGGATAGAGGGTGTGGCCACGAGTGACATAACGTTGGCTATAAGGGGCGCTACAGGAGTAGGGTTTTCTCATTCTGGCCACTCTGGAAGTTGGGGGAGCAGGAAAAGTAGGAGAGCAGAAAAAGTAGGAGAGCAGGATTATTAAAAAGAGGAAGAAAAAAGCGATTTACCGAATATTGGCAATGGCAACAAAAGTTATTTCTGTTCTAAAATCGAACCCTACTGGAGGAGAAGAACACCATAGAAGTTGTGGTGAAGGGGTTTTTAAGATGTTAGTGATTGGGGAAACTGGATCTGGTAAAACTTCTTTTATTAAGCTTCTTCTCAATTATGCCAAAAATCATGATGGAAAACCCTTTGACCTCAGTGAGGTGTCCAAGATGTTGCAAGTGCAAGGACACATTGAAACTCAAAGTGGAAAGCAATGGGAAAGTGACACAACAAAATGTACCAAGTATATAGCAAATTTTCAGAATTTTCGACTAGGAGTCATTGATACTCCTGGATTTGGTGATACTAGACCTGAATACAAGGAAACCAATACTGCAAGAATTATTGCAGCTGTTAAGGGGGAAAAATATATTAATTGTGTTTGCCTTGTTGCAAATGGCACCCAGAGCAGACTAACTTCTGTAGCAGAAGAAGTTATTAAAGAAGTAACATCAATATTGCCAAGGTCTATAATGAGTCAAGTCATTGTCATATGTACAAAAACTCATAATAGACGCAATTTAGATTTTTCCCCTGCTATGCTAAAGGAGTTTGGTATAACTATTCCCAAACAGTGCTTATTTTACTTGGATAACCCTTACTCAAAATGGGAGAAAGCCCAAGATCTTACCAGTTGTTCTGAAAACAGCAATAGTGAAGAAGATGACTCCGATGAAGAAGAACTGGATAAGGAGTTAACCAGTTCCTTTAAAAAATGTCACAAAAAATTGGACAAAATTTTCAAAACTATACAGAAATTCTCACCAACTCAAACATTCATCTTTGGTCAGCTATATGAAATAGTAAGTGAAATTGAACGTGTTATTGCTGAAATTGAAACAGAATACCGCAACAACAGGGAAGTGGAAAGTAAATTAAAAGAGCTGAAGGAATATGTCAAAGAAAATGAGGCTATTGTAAAAACAAAGTTGCATTACTATTCTAAAATTGTTGTTAAGACATCAAAAAAGAAAAATTTAATTTGCCATACAGATGGTTGCTATAGAAATTGTCATTTGAATTGTGATTGCTGGTTTGCATTTATAACCCTTCGAGCTTGCAAGATGGTTGAGGAGGGAGAGTGCCAAAATTGCTTTCATCCATTAAAAGATCATAAATTAACTGAGTACTACTTTGACCAGGAGGAAGCTGAGCTACCAATTAAAGATCTTCCAGATTATAAAAACATTGAAGAATCAGTAAAGAGTAAGGAAGGCTTACTTGTCATTGAAGAATCACATTGGAAAAATTCTGAAAAAATTATTGATGACCTAACTGATAAACTCAAAAAAGCATTGTTTAAATTTCAGGGGATAGGAACAAATTGTCACTTCGTTAAGTCAACTGAAAAAAATGTTTATGAAATGCGAGAGAGAATTAGTAATATAACGGCTTACAAGCACAAAGTTGCTATCACTGAAATCCTAGATAATACTATGTCTATAATCAGAAATCCCATTGCTGTGGTGGACCATGATATCAAGTATCGTTGGGCATGTGGATATCTTGAAATTAATCCGGAAAATCCTGATCCTACCATGGTATCAAAGCAGTTTAGACTAAATGCCAAAAATTGCCATCCAGATTCTGGGCGCCAGGATGAAGATTCTCGTAAAATGTTTATTTTACTGAACCATGCAAAAGAGTTTTTAGCAACAAAAGGATTAAAAATACCTGTTCCAGATTTTATGTCCAAAGCAAAATAAGACAATGATGTCACTCCGTATATTTTTTAAACATTTTATATGTATTTATTCTTTAATTGTTTTATCCTTGTACACTAGTTTGTGTACTAGCTAGTTATTGTCATGCACATACAGCATTTTATCCATGAAATAATTTCTAATTAACTGTATAGTTGTGTTCAATTTGCCAAGAAATATTAATTTTATAAAAGATATTAAACCTGATAAATGTTACATGATGTTTGGAAAATTGAAAATTTTTGACTGCCATGCCTTGTATCAATGCTGGGCCTCTACATTAAAATGAAAGTTGAATCTATTGAAGTAACAGCTGCTTCTTATCAACATATTAATTTTCCCCTCACATTCTTTCTTCAATAAAAATTCTCTAACTCAGCATTTTAATCATTATTATGTATGTCTATCAGTACTTTTTTGTCCAATGAGTTGATTCTATGACTATCTATGTGGGAGATTTTGGGGGCAGACAGGTGTTGGCTCATGAAGCAAGGTTGAAATTGCTGTGAATGGCGTTGTAACTCGTTTGGCACTTTATATATTGTTACGTAGCTGTAAAAACATTCCAAAATCAATTAACTAATTGAAGTAATATTTATAGATTACATTAGAGAAATATAATTGGTAAAATGAAAGAAGCCACATTTTATTCCATATTATGTGATGAAGTCAGTAATTTATTTAATAAAGAACAAGTTTCCATAAGAATTGTAGTCAGTAAAGATTGCATAAGAGAAGTTGAATGTTCTTTCACAATAAAATGATTAATAAAGTCATTTCCTTTTTGTTTATTGAATTATGTAATTTTCAATGTTCTTTCACAATAAATGAATAATAAAGTATTTTTAGACTTAAGCCTTTAAATAAAGACTTGAGCTTGGACTTAAGCCTTTATTATAAAGACTTGAGCTTGGACTTAAGTCTGTTTTGAAATTGATGGGCTTAAGCTCTAAAAATCTATAAAGACTTGAGCTTGGACTTAAGTTCTTAATTACAGGGCTTAAGGGTGGCCGCACACCGCCCACGCAATTTTTACCGGTTGGTTGCTAAGCACGATTCTGCTACTTTCTTTATTTGCAGGGCTACTCTACTATACTAGAAGGATAAAGTACCTGCCGAAGATACTGCACACCGAATTTGGAGTGAATCTGAAGGAAATATCATGGCCCCGATGTAAAACTTTGAAACAACTTTTTGGAGCGGTGCGGCAAGTTGGAGCTCCAGAATTTTGTACGCCGCTAGCCAAGACGATACTCTAGGGCAAGACAACGAGTTTTTTTCCATTTCAATATTACTTTATGATTTATTTACATTTTTTTCCTTTTATAAGATTTTGAAAAATTCAAATTGTGGTGCCCTTTTTTTTTTGTGTTCTACACGTGTGCAAAAAATATAGTCGTTCTCATTATTTGATTCCAAGAAAAACTGATTCAAAATTGTATACTTCTATTCCACTCGCAATTCTTAAGAAATGGACCCACCCCCTTATCTCGTACTACGAGTACGCGAGCAATTTTTTTTTCAATTAGTTTGTATTGGTTCTAAGAAGAGCCCGCCTATATCAAGAGTAAACAAATATCAATACAACAATAACAAGAGAGTCAGAAGAGACAGCAGTTTATTGGAGATAGCCATAGGTGAAGGTATTAGATCTGCGCAGCTTGGGAAGTCTTCGCTCCACAGAAAAGTTCAGGTACGCAGAGTCCGGAGAACGGCTACAGGAGGAGAGGCAGCCTGGTGCACCTTGCTGCGTGAGCTCAGACGACGTATGGAGGGTTGCTGTAAACGGATATGAGACAACAAGAAGCTAAACTAAAACACCACAACTTCGCAAAGTATACTTCTGCTGCTACTGCGCGATAGTTTCTGCTCGCGTATTATCAAATGGTGGGGTATTGGCGGGGAAAGTCAATTACCATTATGTTTTGTTGTTGTTTATTGTTGCTGTTTGTAGATCACTGCTGACATGAGTGATGAACAGTTCTAATCATCCTGGTTGTATGAAGAATTCCTGAGCATCTTCATTCATTCATGAACAGTTAATTCTTCACCTATCACACAGATACAATGTCACATCACGGACCAATATTTATTGCATTTGCTGATTACTGGAATAAATTTTATATACTAAAATAATATGGATATAAAGTGAGTATTGTAAACGCCATTTGGAGTATTGTAGTAGCTAGTTTAAGGGAGTATCACAACACCATATTGGTAGAGTATCAATAACACCATACTTGGTGCATTATGAGCTCTGACAGTCATCTCAGCCAACAATGCTGTTGTAAATGTTTTATGTAGGACCAGAGTTTGAATGAAGATAATTCTCAAAACATTTAACAACAAATGCCCTTGATTATGTAAAACATAGTAAATAGATAGCACATCTTTACTGGTGGCAGTATAACCTACATATACTGTTAAAAATGGGGTGCATGGGAATCCCATTTTGAGGTGTCCAGGTAACACTGGCTGTACTACTCCTCATGGGGTGTTTCCATTTCACCTAGAGGAGGAAGTGTTCAGTTACACCCCTGTACACCCTTCATTATACCAAATGGAGTGTTGTGATACACCTATGTTCAAGGACCAAGTGTTCTATTACACCCCTATCTAAATTTACAGTAAATATCTAATCATGCAGACACAATTGCAAATTTATTGCACTGGAACGCATACAGGTCACACCGTTACGATATGATTATGTTTTGGTCTAGTTATTAGGCAACGAAATATGATCACAAATGTAGAACAACTCATGTACTTTCACGTGATGTATACATACTTGTACCTATTTGAACTCCTGATGCTATATTAATTTTAAAACATCATTCACCTAGTGAAATGAAAATCAATTGATATTGTCTGCTGGTGTGAGGGTTATTTAATTCAACTGATAATTAATATAAACACCATTATTGAGAACAAGTGGGGGAAGAACACATTTTTTGTTGTTGTGTACTTGCATCTATTTAGGCAAATAATTTAATAGATAGGTAACCAAAGGGAATTTATCACTACACAACGTTATGGTATTTATACAATAGTACTGATATTATCAAAGTGAGATACATTTTATGCCTCTGAACTTTATCTGATATTCCTATTCACATGTTATCACAAGTTTTGCTGAGTCACTTGAAATTATACTTTTTCTATCAGCTTAAATGAAATAAGGGTCTTGTTCAAACGAAAATTTAAATATTATGTGTAATAAAATTGTTTGACCTAATATGACATACATTATTATGTAGCATATGCAATTATTTTGAGTCAAAGCAATCAGAATGCCCATGACTCCAATAATACACACAGGATGGAGTTTCTTAGCTTTACAGTGTATATTATTGTCTCTATACTCTTTTTTTTCTGCTGCCTTAGTCACCCACTTTTATCTAAGTTACCATTATGTACTCCAACTCCCTGCTCACTGCTCACATGGTGCAACATTTAAATTCTAACTGCAATTGGATAATAGTATAGTCATCATAGCCTTTGAAGTTTCTAAAATAAATTTTTGTCTAAAGTGGAAAAATTGTACTATTATCCTGAAAAAAGATCTAACTACTCATAAATCACGTGACCTTCACAATGTTTCATATAATAATGGTTGTCGTTATGTATTGCACATGTTAGTTATGTATAATACATCAGTATAACTATAATTATATTATAAAAGCACAGAAAATTCAATCGGGATGCATGGATTCAATATCATGCACAGGATGGATTTTCTTGATGACTCCATGTCTATGGTATTACTATGTATACTGTATTGTCAGTTTATTCATTTTGCTTTATGGTGCCTTTGCTATCCACTTTTTATCCAGTGAATATTCATCCAAGTAAGACTGCACGGAGACACAAGAAGTACCATTATCCAAAATTCTAATTAGTCACAAAATAATCCGACTTTCACAGTGTTTGATGAACTAGTTGGCAATATTTGTACTAACAGCTATTTACACATGTGCTATACTAGATTATTTAATCAAATAAGTGTGAGTAGTATGGATCCTTTGGAAGCTAATAGTAGGTATCATGCTTTCTACTAGGTTACTTTGTAACCATAATTATGAATATACATGTAAGTAACTCCCATTGTAAGAGCATACTACATCAGATCAGGACATACTAAGACTATTTTTTTTGTTGGCTTGCTTGTTCAAATTTAAATGGAAGTATTGCATAGTAATACAATTATTTGGCCTGAAGTGACAGACAAGTTATGTAGCAGCTCAGGCATTTATATCAGCTACCAAGGTGATACTAGGGACACATATTGTACTAAGTTTACTGGCTAATCAATCAAAATTCAATAACATCCAATTGAATTTCTTGTCATCAGTAAGTCTATGATAATATTACAAAGTATATTAATTTTATGTTCATGATATCTTGACACCCACTTTGATCAAATGAAAGGATTATTCCCCTGCATTGCCAGAAAATGATCCAATGCTTTAAACTGTAGGCAATTTTCTGTGAAGAATTTTAATACACATTGCGTCCAAAGTAAGTCGAAGTACATCACGTAAGAAAATACATAGTAAATTATGTTTGAATGTACTGCAACTTAAACAGAACACAAAAGAAAACATTATTTACAAATCTAACAGTTTAAAAATAGCTTGATCTACTGCATAGAGAGTAATTTTGATGCAATGTACTAACAAGTACTGCACATGTGGTGTCTATAGCTACTAGATTAAATTATAAAGTGTAGGTACAATTTTTCTCTTAAATTTATCAAGTATAAAGCAACTCAATAACTAAATACACTGAAATTGGAGTGAATTATTTGCTTTTTTGTGTGTGACTTAGGAGTTGACATTTATTACAACATATCCTGTGATGCAGACCTCAAAAACAGTGATAATATGAAGTGTATGTCTTCATAAGACACTTTACCACACAGAGAAGACAACAAAAATAACAGATACTGTGCTGTA